>Ga0302320_10000026_pt1 | contig 260655 bp, 233 predicted proteins | sample Bog_T0_3_FD_202130 | JGI IMG/M metagenome (GOLD analysis project Ga0302320, IMG submission 202130) | Peat permafrost microbial communities from Stordalen Mire near Abisko, Sweden - Bog_T0_3 | ecosystem: Environmental > Terrestrial > Soil > Wetlands > Peat | place: Sweden: Abisko, Stordalen... | reverse complement strand
ATCATCCGCTCCATCTCGGCGGCTGAGTACTGCTGGGTTTCGTCCACTACCCAGCATCACCCGCCCCGACCAAAGCGGACAGATCACGTGTGAATTGGACCGGACAACTCACATACTAGCGACACCTATTTCGGGGTTTGGTAGCCTGTCCCCGAATAGGATGTTATGATGCGAATTCATGCGCGACGTAACTGTAGGGATAGTGGGTCTGGGCAACATCGGTACGGGCACTCTGCAGATTCTGGCGGAGAACGCCGATCAGATCGCTCTCAAGCTCGGGTTTCATCTGCGAGTCGGGGCGGTCTGCGATCTGTTGATCGATTCCAAGCAGATTCCCGAATCGCTGGGATCGGTTTTCAAGACCAACGACTGGCGGCGGTTGATCGAACATCCGGGCCTGGATATCGTGGTCGAACTGGTCGGCGGGACGACCATCGCCGCTGAAGTGATCCATGCCGCCATTGCGGCGAAGAAGTCCGTCGTTACCGCGAATAAGGAACTGATGGCGTTGCGCGGCGCCGAGATCTGGGAGCGCGCCATCGAAGCCGGAACCAACGTGGCCATGGAGGCCAGCGTGGCGGGCGGGATTCCGATTCATGCCGTGCTGCGCGAAGGCATCTCCGGCGACCGCGTGGTGGCGCTGCTGGGCATCCTCAACGGCACCAGCAACTACATCCTCACCGAGATGGAGCAGCACGGCTCGCCGCTCGAAACGGTGCTGGCCGAGGCGCAGCGGCTGGGATTCGCCGAGGCCAATCCGAGCAACGATATCGATGGCTTCGACGCGCGCTCGAAACTGGCCATCCTTTCCGCGTTGGCCTTCGGCGAGAAGATCACGCCGGCGGACATTTTCACGGAAGGGATTCGCCGCCTCTCGCCGATGGATTTCCAGTATGCCCACCGCCTCGGCCACACGATTCGGTTGCTGTGCGCGGCGCGGCAGACGCCGGAGGGGCTGATCCTGTCGGTGCGACCGGCCCTGATTCCCGAGACCGCCATTCTGGCGAGTGTACGCCACTCCTACAACGCAATCTGGGTGCAGGGGACCTACGGCGAGGACACCTTCTACTACGGCCGCGGCGCCGGCCCGAGGCCCACCGGCGTGGCCGTGGTGAGCGACCTGATGCGCGTGGCGCGAGAGATTCTGAGCGGCAGCCCCACGCGCGTCTCGCCGTTCGCGCATCAGCGCCTGGGTATATACAAGCCGATCCCCGTGACGCTGCAAACCCGCTCCTACTACGTGCGGTTCCGCGTGGTCGACCAGCCGGGAATCATCGCCGCGCTATCGGGCATTCTGGCCGCCAAACACATCGGCATCGAGGCCGTGCTCCAACTGCCGCACGAGAACAAACTGGACCTGCCGTTTGTGATCACGCTCGAACCCACCACCGAAGCGGCGGTGCGCGATGCCGTCGCGGAGATGTCCAAGCTCGACTTCCTGTTGGAACCGCCGCTGGTGTTGCCGATGGAACCGCCGCTGTAGCGGGTTCGAAACACCGCAACCATGGGACTATTCTCTCCGGCGCAGGTGGTCGGATACATCGCTCTTGCCCTTGGCATAACGGCCTTTCTTCAAAAGAGCGATGACCGTCTGAAGTTTTTCAACGCGACTCAGGGCTTGGTTTACGCTCTGCATTTCGTTCTCTTAGGGAACCTTCCCGCTTCCGCCAGTTCGTTGATTTCGTCATTGCGCTCGTTCCTGGCGCTGCGATACCGGTCGTGGTTGCTTGGCGCGGCGATTGTAATTGTGAACGTCGGCATGGGCGCGGCGTTCGCGAGAAACACAGCCGGCTGGTTACCCGTAATCGGTTCGTCGATCGCGACCGTCGCGATTTTTACGATGCGCGGCGTTCCGTTTCGAGCCGTGCTGCTGTCGAGCACTCTGCTGTGGTTGGCCAACAATATCATCAGCGGATCGATCGGCGGCACATTGTTGGAGCTGGCGAACGCGACCATCAATATCTCAACCATGATCCGCATGGTCAGGTCGGCGAGGGCTCAGTCGCGGCGCCCCGATGAAACGCAATTGGCGCGACTTTAGCGCGCTATAAGAGGCGGCGTTGCAGCGAAATCGCCGGCCGCGCCCTCAGGCCTACGCCTTGCGCAGGGCCAGTACCGCGTTCAGGCCACCGAAGGCGAAAGAATTCGAAATCGCCCACTCGACTTGCGCCTGGCGCGCCTGGTTGGGGATCACGTCGAGGTCGCACTCCGGGTCGGGTACGTTGTAGTTGGCGGTGGGCGGCAACACGCCGTCGCGCAGCGCGAGCACGGTGGCGACGCACTCCAGTGCCGCAGCGGCGCCGAGTGCATGGCCATGCATCGACTTGGTGGAACTGATCGCCAGCTTGCCGGCGTGCGCGCCGAACACCGCGTGCAACGCGGCGGTTTCGGTGGCATCGTTGGCCAGCGTGCCGGTGCCGTGGGCATTGACGTAGCCGATCGCCTCCGGCGCCAGGCCGGCGTCGCGCAAGGCCGCGCGCATGGCCTTGGCCGCGCCATCGGCGGAAGGCTGCGTGATGTGGCAGGCGTCGGCCGACATGCCGAAACCGGCGATTTCGGCATGAACGGTGGCCCCCCGGGCGAGCGCGGCCTCGAGCGGTTCCAGCACCAGCATGGCCGCGCCTTCGCCCAGCACCATGCCGCGCCGGTCCTTGGAGAACGGCCGGCAGGTCTCGGGCGACACCACGCGCATGGCCTCCCACGCTTTGAGAATGCCAAAGCTGAACGGCGCTTCGCTGCCGCCGGCCAGGGCCAGGTCGGTTATCCCGTTGCGCACCATCCAGAAGGCCTGGCCGATGGCGTGGCCGGCCGACGAGCACGCGGTCGAGATGGTGTAGCTGGGACCGGTGATGCCGAACTCCATCGAGATGTGGCTGGCCCCCGCGTTGGCCATGGTCTTGGGAATGGTCAGCGGGTGGACGCGGTTCAGGCCCATCTTGTAGACATCGTGGAAACCGACATCCTCCGTGCTCTGCCCCCCCACGCAGGAGCCGGTGATGATGGCCGCGGTCTCGCGCAGTTCCGGCGTCCATTCGACGCCCGCACAGGTGACGGCTTCGCGCGCGGCGATTACGGCGAACTGCGCGAAGCGGTCCATGAAATCGGCCTGCCGGTCCTCGAAATAGCCCTGGTGGCTATAGCCGCGAACCTCGGCGCCGTTGCGAAAACGCAGTTGCGATGCGTCGGTGGATTCGATCGGCGCGATGCCGGAACGGCCCTGGCGCAACGATTCGGCCACTTCGGCGGTGGTCCGGCCGAGCGCGCAAATGGCGCCCAGCCCGGTGATGGCGACGCGGCGCATGCCTTACTGGCCGGCCTGCGTTTCCGCTGCCGCCGCTTTGGCCGCCAGCAATTTCTCCACGCCCACACACATGTCGCGCACGCCACGGACGCTGCGCACGTCGTCGTCGGGAATGTTGATGTCGAATTCGTTTTCGAGCGCGAACAGAATCTCCACCGCGTCCATCGAATCGATTCCCAGTTGCTGAAAATCGCTGTCGATGGTGACCGTCTCCAAGGGAATCCGCTTGGAGGAGGAGATCGATTTGCGAACCCGTTCAATCAAGTCGTCGGACATAAAAGTTGGCTTACCGTTTCTAATTTGTAGCCCCGCTCCAGCAACAGGGGGACCAGGCGGCGCACGGCCTCGATGGTAGCGCCGATATCCGGCTGCGTGCGGAGTTCGCGACCATCGTGCAGGCACAGAATCGCGCCGTTGGACACGCGCCCCGCCATTCGTTCGACGATGGCCTCCGCCCTCAGATTCCAATCATAGCCCATTGCAGTCCACATGACGCCCTTCAGGCCAAGCCGCCGCTGCGCGCGCCCGATGCCGAACCAGCGGACGCCATAGGGCGCGCGAAACCAAACGGGCCGCGCCCCGGTGTGCTCCAGGATAACCTGTTGCGCGCGCTCCATGTCGGCTTCGATGAATTTGGCCGAGCGGAAGCAGCACAGCGGGTGGTTGTATCCGTGGTTGCCGATCTCGTGGCCGGCCTCCACCACTGCGCGTACCACGGCGGGCAGGCGCGCCACGTGGAGACCGCACGGGAAGAACGTGGCCAGCGCACCGTGCGTGGCAAGCATCTCCAGAATGCGCGACGTGCCCTCGCTGGGGCCGTCATCGAAGGTCAATGCGACCGCCCGCCGATCGCGCGGTCCGCGCCACACCGACGGACCGAACACCGCCGAGCTCCGCCCGCGCACCGCCCACACCATCGCGCCCACACTACAAGCCACGGACCCGCCGGCAATCGGAAGCGCGGAAATCATAACCTCCTATTGTAAAGACAAGCGCGGGTCGTAAAGACTAGCGAGGGTTGGATCATGGTGCCCCGTGGCGCGGGCCGTCGGCCTGCAGAGCCGAGAGTCATCTCGGCTTTTCTTTCTTTTCTGCCTTTTCTCCGCGAGATTCTTTACCGCAAAAGCTTACTAATCTCTCATGGATTTCCAGCACCACCGCCGTCTTCCCCACATCTACCCGGAAGGCAAGCCTCTATTCATCACCTGGCACCTCCACGGCAGTCTCCCGCACAGCTCTTACCCGCCGCCAGGCAAACTCAATGCCGGGCAAGCTTTTGTCTGGATAGACCGGCACCTCGACGCGGCCCGCAGCGGACCGCTCTATCTCAAGCAGGAGCCAATCGCTCAGCTAGTGATTGCATCCATCCGGTACAACGCCGAACAATTGCAGCACTATGAACTGCACGCCTTTGTGGTGATGGCGAATCATGTGCACCTGCTGGTGCTGCCGCGAGTAAATCCTAGCCGGTTCCTGCAAAGCGTGAAGGGTTACACCGCGCGCGAAGCGAACCGGTTGCTCGGACGCACAGGCCAGCCATTCTGGCAGGCCGAGTCGTACGATCACTGGGTGCGTGACGATCGGGAATCGGACCGCATCAGGGCGTACATCGAGAATAATCCGGTGAGGGCGGGGTTGGTGGCCAACGCGGAAGATTATCCATGGTCCAGCGCGGGAAGAAAAGCCGAGATGACTCTCGGCTCTGCAGCCTCGACAGGCCGCGCCACGGACGGTGTTGGACCGGAGGCCTCGGTAGTCGGGTAGGCTGGTAGGGAATTCGTTTGTCTCCGGAGTCAGGACGTTGCACTCTATTCCGGAACCAAAGGGAAGGAAACGTTGGTGACGAAATCCGCCCTCGCCGCTAAGCGCCGCCAGCAGCCTGACCGAGACCGCAAGCTCCAAGAAGCCCATAGACAGTGGGAGGTCGGCAAGCTGACATCCGCATTTCGTTTGTTCCTGGCCGTCGCCAAAACGGGTGATGAGAGTGCCCAACTCAACCTTGGAAACTTCTATAGCGAAGGAATAGGAGTGAAACCGAACCCTGCAAAGGCGCTGTATTGGTACCGGCGGGCATACAGGCGAGGGTACGGGTGTGCGGCCAGCAATATCGGCGTCCTTTTCCGCGATCAAGGAAGGCTAAAGCAATCGCTCGCGTGGTTCGAGCGGGCCGTTAGGCTGGGAGACGGCGATGCGAACCTGGAAATCGCGAAGATCTACCTCCGCCGGAACGAACGCGCGAAGGCAACTCAGTATCTGAAGCAAGCTCTAAGAGTCAAACAAGACGACATTACGGAGGGGTCAAGGGAGGAAGCCCAACATCTGCTGACGCAGTTAGGAACTCAGCGACGAACACGGGAATAACACGCACCCCCCCGCTCACCCCACATACCTCGCATACAAACTCCGCGCTACCCCTGGGTCGCTGGTGCCTTTGATGATGGCGCGGCCGTCGGGGAAAACGGTTGGTTCGTAGCCGCTCGTGGCGCGGGCCGTCCGGCCTGCAGAGCCGAGAGTCATCTCGGCTTTTCTTTCCTTTCTGCCTTTTCTCCGCGAGATTCTTTACCGCAAAAGCTCACTAATCCCTCATGGCCCGCTCACCCCACATACCGCGCATACAAGCTCCGCGCTACCCCAGGGTCGCTGGTGCCTTTAATGATCGCGCGGCCATCGGGGAAAACGGTTAGTTCGTAGGGCGGGATGAGGAACCGCAGGGCGAATTCGCTCGAGCGGACTTCGCCTAGCGGCTCCAGGCGCGCGCGCAGCTCTTCTAAGTCGATGGGGCCTTCGCGCTCGCGGACCTGCATGGCGTCGCGGCCGCACATGCGCACCGGGGGGCGGGCCGATTCTTCCAAGTAAGGAAACTCGCGGCGCGCGCAGGTGGGGCAATCGGGGTCCGGCGGCGGACCATCGATCTGGCGGATTCCGCCTTCCCACACATCGATAGTGGTGATCCGTGGTTGGACCAGATCAGCGTGCCCGCTCAGGATCTTCAGCGCATCGGCCACTTGCAGCGATGCCACGGCGGAGACGATCGCGTTCAACACGCCGGCGGTTTCGCAGGTCGGCTGCGGGCCGGCGGGAGGGTCGGGATAGACGCAGCGCAGGCACGCGGTGTGGCCGGGAATCACAGGCATGGTGATGCCGTAACTGCCCACTGCGGCGCCGTAGATCCATGGAATGCCGCGGCTCACGGCAAAATCATTAATCAGGTAACGCGTTTCGAAGTTGTCGGTGCCGTCGAGGATCACCCCGGCGCCGCTCAGCAGGTCTTCGGCGTTTTCCGCCGTCAGATCCGCCACCACGCCGCGCACCGCAACCGAGGAATTGATGCGCTCCAGCCGGCGCGCCGCGGCGACCGCCTTGGGCAATGCTTCGGCGGCATCGGCTTCTTCGAACAACCACTGGCGATGGAGATTGGCGGGCTCGACGTAATCGCGGTCGATGATGGTGAGCCGGCCGACGCCGGCCCGCGCCAGCGCGGCCGCGTGAAAGCTGCCTAGGGCACCGCAGCCGGCCACCACCGCGTGGGCGCGCAGCAACGACTCCTGGCCAGCCTCGCCGATGCCAGGGAAGAGAATCTGCCGCGAGTAGCGCTGGCGCTCGGCTGGGTTCATTTCAGTGGCTTCCCGGTTCGGGGATGGGAGCTTCGGTTGCCTGTAGGGCTTGAGGCGCGCCAAGAAAATACGCCCGCAAGCGGGCGTTGGCAAGCTAAAGCATGCCCCACCAATGCCATCAGGCGCCGGCTTGCATGCGTGTGGCGGCCGGGCCGGGCATGCCCGGCCCCTACAGGGAGCTGCGAATTCGGGATTGAAGGCCGCGCCATTTCTGGTGCCGGCGGATTGAAGACAGGCGACAAAAAACGATCGTCTGTCCTACCTGGGGACGCGTTTTTCGGAATGCGGGGAGGGGCCTTTTTCATGTCGCGCACTCATGGTAACAAACCTGCTGTAAACCGCTTACGCTATCATGTTTCTGGTGCGCCGCCCGTTCGCCAGCGTCTCTCGAATCGTCGTGCTATCCCTTGCCGCGCCAATGATTTTGCTGCATGGGCAGGACGCTTCCTGGGAGGGCAAGCGGATCGCCGCGATCCAGTTCGAACCGAGCCGGCAACCACTCGACCCGGCTGAAATCAACCAGATCCTCCCCTTAAAGCGGGACCAGCCATTGCGGCTGGCCGATGTTCGTGCCAGTATCGAACGTCTCTTTGCGACCGGCCGGTATGCGGATATTCAGGTGGATGCGGAGCCATACCAGGACGGCGTGGTGGTGCGTTTCGTCACCAAGAACAGTTGGTTCATCGGTCACGTGGTGGCGGGAGGCAAAGTCTCCAACCCTCCCAGCACGGCGCAGCTTGAAAACGCGGCGCAGCTTGATCTCGGGGCACCCTACAAGGAAGCCGGCGTGACCGCGGCCGAGGCCGGCCAGAAGAAGCTGCTGGAATCGAACGGCCTATTCCTCAGCAACGTGCGGACGGTGCTCGATTGGGACAACGACTACCAGCAGGTCAACATCCGCTTCGAAATCGAGAGCGGCGTCCGTGCCCGTTTCGCCGCGCCCACGATCCATGGCAACGTCCAGCTCGACCGCGCCAGCGTCGTGCGCGCTACCCGGTTCCAGCGCTGGATCATTCACACCTGGAAGCCGATGACGCAGACGCGGCTGCGCGCGGCGCTCGACAGCGTGCGCGCGCTCTACGCCAAGGATCATCGGCTGGAAGCCAAGGTGACGCTGGAAGATGTGAAGTACGATGCGGCGACCAATCGCGCCGCGCCGGTGCTGGCCGTCGACGCGGGCCCGCGCATCCGCCTCCGCGCCATAGGCGCCAAGGTCTCCGAGCACAGCCTGGGGCGCTTTGTGCCGATTTTCGAGGAGCACTCGGTGGATGTCGACCTGCTTACCGAGGGCTCCCACAACCTGGAAGACTACTTTCAATCCAAGGGCTACTTCGATGCCGAGGTCGAATTCAAGCAGCAGGGCGTGATCAACGACCAGGCCAGCATCGACTATCTGATCAACCTGGGTCCGCGGCACAAGCTGGTGTTCATCGGGATCCAAGGCAGCCGATATTTCTCCACCGAGGACATTCGGGAGCGCATGTTCCTGCGCACCGCCTCATGGCTGCAGTTTCCGCACGGCCGGTACAGCGCCGACCTGCTGCGGCGCGACGAGGATTCGATTGTCAGCCTGTACCAGTCCAACGGATTCCGCGATGTGAAGGTGACCGACCGGCTGGACGACCGCTATCAAGGCCACCTGGGCGAGCAGGCGGTGTGGATCACCATCGACGAGGGCGCACAAACGTTCGTCAACAGCCTGGCCGTGGACGGCATCGAGCAACTCGACAAAGCGAAGATTCTGCCCCTGCTCAGCTCGGTCGCGAATCAGCCGTTCAGCGAGTTCAATATCGCGGTGGACCGCGACGCCATCCTGGCGCAGTATTACCAGAACGGCTTCCCCAACGTCACCTTTGTCTGGAGTTCCAAGCCGGCCGCGACGAATCGCCTGGATGTGCACTACACCATCCACGAGGGTGGCCGCGAGTTCGTGCGCCAGGTTCTCTTCAATCCCGGCGGCCTGGCGCACACGCGGCCCAGCCTGGTGTACCGTAACCTGAAGCTCAACCCCGGCGATCCGCTATCGCCGACTGCCATGGGCGAGACGCAGCGCCGTCTGTACGAACTGGGCGTCTTCTCGCGCGTCGATATGGCGATTCAGAATCCGGATGGAGAGACGGATCAGAAGTACGTGGTCTACGATCTCGAAGAAGCGCGGCGCTATTCGCTGTCGGTGGGCGTGGGCGCCGAATTCGCGCGGATCGGCGGCTGCATGTATTGTCTGGACGCGCCGGCCGGGCAAACCGGGTTTGCGCCGCGCATTTCGCTGGGCATCACGCGTTCCGATTTGTGGGGCATCGCGCACACCCTGAGCCTGCGCACGCGGTTCTCCACGCTCGAACAGCAGGCGATTCTCAGCTACGATTGGGCCCGTTTCCGCGGCAACGACAAGCTGCTGCTTACCTTCACCGCCCGTTATGACGATTCCAAGGACGTCCGCACCTTTTCGTTTAAGCGCGAGGAAGTCTCCACGCAGTTGAAGCAGCGCGTCAGCAAGCCGATCACGCTGCTCTACCGCTACACGTACCGCGCGGTCAACGTGAATCAGGCCACGCTGAAGATTTCGCCCGAGCTGATCCCGTTGCTTTCGCAACCGGTCCGGTTGGGCCTCGTTTCCTTCAACCTCATTCAGGACCGGCGCGACGATCCCCTGGACCCGCGCAAGGGCGTCTACAATACGCTCAACGTGGATTTCGCCGAACACATTTTCGGTTCCGAGCGCGATTTCGTGCGCTTCCTGGCACGCAACTCCACATATTCTCCGCTGGGCAAGAAGCTGGTGCTGGCGCGCTCGACCGAGATCGGCAACATCGCCGCGTTCCATTACAGCGGGGGCGGGGAGGATGCGGTTCCGCTGCCGGAACGCTTTTTCGGCGGCGGCGGATCGTCCGATCGCGCCTTCCCCGAGGACCAGTCGGGACCCCGCGACCCGGAAACCGGCTTCCCCATCGGCGGCAACACCTTGTTCTTCAATCAGACCGAGCTGCGGTTCCCGCTGATCGGAGAGGATATCGGCGGCGTGCTGTTTCACGACTTCGGCAACACCTTCACCGGCGCGAGCGACTTTTCCTTTCGCGTGAAGCAGGAAGGCCTCAAGGACTTCGATTACATGGTGCACGCCGTCGGCTTCGGCATCCGCTACCGCACGCCCATCGGTCCGTTCCGCGTGGATCTGGCCTACAGCATCAATCCGCCGCGCTTCTATGGCTTCAAGGGGACCGAGCAGGATCTGGTGAACGCCGGCGTCAACCCGTGCCAGGCTGCCGTCAACCAGTGCACCCAGCAGAGCGTGAGCCATTTTCAGTTCTTCTTTTCCATAGGACAAACGTTTTGAAGAGGAAGATCCAGTTGCGATCCGCCGCGCCTATCGGCATGGCGCTTCTGGCGCTGGCCGCCACGCTCGCGGCCACGCTTGCTTCCGGCGCCATCATCGACCGCATCGCGGTCACGGTGGGCAACCGCGTGATCACCTCGAGCGACATCGAGCGCGAGATTCGCGTAACCGCGTTCCTGAATGGACAATCGCCGGATTTGAGCCCGGCGAGCAAGCGCGCCGCGGCCGAGCGGATGGTGGAGCAGAGGCTGGTACGCCACGAGCTGGAGACCAGCCGCTATCCGGTGCCGCAGTCCGCCGAAATCGAGCCCACGCTGGCTGCTTTCGAGCACCGCTACTATCCGGCCAACGCCGATTATCGGCGCGCGCTGGCTCAATACCGTATCGGCGACCAGGATGTGAGGGACGCGCTGCTGTGGCAGCGCACACTGTTGCAGTTCGTCGATGTGCGCTTTCGCCCCGCGGTGCAAATCACCTCCGAGGAGATCCAGAACTATTTCGACACCGTGCTGGCGCCGCGGGTGCGCGCGGCCGAGCCCGGGAAAGCGGTTTTGATCGACGACTATCGCGACCAAATCGAAGACACTCTGGCGGGCCAGCGCGAAGACCGCGAAATGGATAACTGGATGCGCGAGGCGCGGCGGCAGACGCCGATTGTCTATCACGACGAGGCGCTGCAATGAAACACCGATTCCTGTGGATGGCCGCTATTGCGGCCGCGGCTTTGCTGCTGGCGGCGGTGGCCGGCGTTTTGGTGCTGCGCAGCGAATGGTTTCGCGGCAAGGCGCGCGCCTGGCTGGTGAGCTCGATTGAAACCGCTACCGGCGGGCGCGCCGAAATGGGCGCGTTCCGATTCGACTTCGCCACCCTGCGGGTGGAGGCCGATTCCTTTGTCCTGCACGGCACCGAGCCCGCCGGCAAGCCGCCGCTGTTTCGCGCCGCCTCCATCGCGGTGGGGGTGAAAATCATTTCACTGGTGAAGCGCGATATCGACATTCGCTCGCTCGACGTGGAAGCGCCGCGGATCTGCCTCATCATCGATGCGAACGGTCGCACCAACCTGCCGCAACCGAAAACCCACAGCCGGCGCGGCAACGCCATGGCGACGATTCTCAAGCTCGCCATCGGGCGTTTTCGCGTGCAGCACGGAGAATTTCAGGTGGAATCGCACGCGAGCGTGCCATTCGCGACGCAAGGCCGGAACCTCGATGCGGCGCTGGCCTACGATGCCGCCGGTCCGCGCTACCGGGGCAACATCGCCATCGAGCCGCTGGAGTTCGCCGCTCCCGGCATCGCTCAAACCGACTTCGCCATCACCGCGTCGTTCGCCTTGGAACCCAATCGCATCGAGGTCACCGCCGCCAGCCTCGCTGCCGGCAAATCGCGGGTGAGCGTGGCCGGGCAAATCGAGAACCTGGCCGCCCCGCACGGCCGTTTCGAGTTTCAAGCGCGCCTGGATAACGGCGATGCCGAACGCATCTTCGAGACCAAGCTGCTCGAACGGGGCACGGCGGAGGTTGCTGGCAGCGGCGTTTGGCGCGGCGGCGGTGATGTTTCGATCACCGGCCATCTGGCCGCGAGCGGCCTGGAATATCGCGATTCGAGCATTCGATTGCACGATTTCACGGCTACCGGCCCTCTCACTTCCGATTTGCGCAGTGTTACCGTGCGTCCGATGCGGCTTTCCGGCGGGGCCGTGCTGAGCGGGCAATCGTTTCCCGTCGAGGCGCACATCGCCGCGGCCGTGCTGCGCGGCGTCGATCTGGAATTGCGCCAGGTCTTGATCGACACGTTGGGCGGCAACTACACCGGCGCCATCGGACTGCGCGCCTTCAATCGCTACACGGTGAACGGCGCCGTGGCCGGTCTCGACGTGCGCCGCGTGGCGAGCCTCGCCATCACCGCGACGCTGCCCTGGGACGGCACGGCGGGCGGCTCGTTGCAAATGGAAGGCTCGTTCCACAATCCGCGGACACTGCACTTGATTACCGCGCTCGAAATCGGGCCGGCTGCGGCGGGCCCGCCGGTCGAAGGCGAAGTCACCGCGGATTGGGATTCGCCGAGCGGCATCCTCGATCTGGGGCATTCGCGGCTCAGCCTGCCGCACTCGCGCGTTGCGATCTCGGGCGCCGCCGGCCGCGAGCTGAGCGTCCACCTGGAGACGCGCGATCTCAGGGAACTGCTGCCGGCTCTGGGCGAGCGCGCCGCGGCGCTGCCTGTGAAGCTCCACGGCAGCGCGGCGGTATTCGATGGAAAAGTGATCGGCAGCCTGGACCATCCGCAGATCCAGGGACGCGTGCAAGCGGGTGCCTTCACGTATGGAGACCGCACGTTCGATTCGTTCGACACCGCGGTCACGGCCGCGCCGGAAAACATCCGGCTCGATCATGCCACGCTCAGCCGCGGGGGCGTGCGGGCGCAGTTTTCGCTCGCCGTGGCGCTGCGCGATTGGGCGGTGAGGGACGGAGACGATATCTTCGGCAACGCCACCGTCCATGACGCGCCGGTCGCCGAGCTGGTCGTGATGGCCGGTGGCGCTCCGGCATCGGCCACCGGTACGCTCAACGCCGCGGTCGCGATCACCGGCGTCACCGGCGATCCGATTGTGCAGGCCGATCTCGATGGCACACATGGCGACATAGAAGGAGAGCCTTTCGACCGCATCACCGGCCATGCACGCTACCGCGCCGGCACGATCGAGTTTTCCGCGGGCGAGATTCACGCCGGCGCCAAACAGATCCGCCTGGACGCCAGCTTCGCCCACTCGCCAGGCCGGTTCGACACGGGCGCGCTGCGGTTTCAGATCTCGACCAACGCCATGCCAATCGAGCAGGTTCATCTCCTCGAAGCCGCGCGGCCCGGCGCGAAGGGCACAGCCCAGGTGCAGGCGCGCGGCGCTATCGACATTGTCCCTGCGGAAAACGGGCGGCCGGGATTCCGCGTTCACGATTTGCACGCTGAAGTCACCGGCAAGAAGCTACAGTTGGCCGGTGGCGATCTGGGAGACGTGCGTCTCACCGCGGAGACCGAGGGCGGCGCGTTGCGGGCGCACCTGGAATCGGACTTCGCCGAATCCTCGATTGTCGGCGACGGTCAGTGGCGGCTGGCGGACGATTACCCCGGCAGCGCCACCATCCGATTTACCAAGGTGGATCTGGCCCAATTGCGCGCGTGGCTGGCGCCCGCCGGATCGCTGGCCGGTCTCAACGGCGCGGCGGAGGCCTCGCTGCGCGTGGATGGCCCGGCGCTCAACCCGCGAGCGATGACGGCGGAGTTGCGCATCGGGCGCCTGGAAATCGCGCCCGCGGCTTCCACCGGTCTCGCGCCCGGCGCCTTCGCGCTGCGCAACTCCGGCGATATCGTCGTCACCATGGCCGGCTCGGCGGTCACCGTGGCGTCGGCGCGGTTCACCGGGCACGATACGGATTTCAGCGTTACCGGCCGCGTAGCGCTGGGCCAGAAGAACCCGCTCGATCTGCGCGTGGACGGCCACGCCGACCTCGGTTTGGTGCACGATCTGGACCGCGGCCTCACCGCCTCCGGCGTGCTGAAAGCGAACGCCAGCGTGCGCGGGACTCTGGCCGCGCCGCAAGTCGCCGGCCGCGTGGAATTCGCCGGTGCGGCGTTCAACATCAGCGACGTCCCCAACGGCATCTCGAACGCGAACGGCGTCCTGCTGTTCAACGGCGACCGCGCTTCCATCCAGAGCTTCACCGGCGAAACCGGCGGCGGCAAAATCGAGCTCAGCGGTTTCGCCGCTTACGGCGGCGATGGGCCCACCGTGTTTCGCCTCCACGCCACCGCGCACCAGGTGCGCGTGCGCTATCCGGAAGGCGTCAGCACGGTGGCCAACGCGGACCTGCGTTTCAGCGGCACCACCGCCAGCAGCATTCTCTCCGGCACCATCACCGTGCTGCGCACCGGCTTTAATCCACAATCGGATTTCAGCTCGCTGCTGGCGCAATCGTCCGAGCCTGTGCGCACGCCGGCGGCGCGTCCCGGCCTGCTCGGCGGCCTTACTTACGATATCCAGGTCTCGACAGCGCCGGATATCCAGGTGCAGAGTGCCCTCACCCAGGACGTCCAGGTAGAAGCCAACCTCCGGCTGCGCGGCACTTACACCAGCCCCGCCGTGCTGGGCCGCGTCAACATTACGCATGGCCAAGTGGTCTTCTTCGGCACGCGGTACAACATTTCACAGGGTTCGGTCTCGTTCTTCAATCCGGTCAATGTGGAGCCGGTGCTGGATATCGATTTGGAGACCAAGGCCCGCGGCATCCAGGTCACGCTCAACGTTTCCGGCCCGCTCAGCAAACTGAACCTGACGCCGCGCTCGGACCCGCCGCTGCAATTCGGCGAAATCGTGGCGCTGCTCGCCACCGGCCGCACACCCACCGACGAAGCGTCGCTTTACGCCGGCGAGAACACCGCCGCGCCCGCCTGGCAGCAGTCGGCCGGATCGGCGCTGTTGGGCGAAGCCATTTCGAGCCCCGTCACCGGCCGCTTGCAGCGCTTCTTCGGCGTCAGCCGCCTGCGCATCGATCCCACTCTGCCCGGCACCGAATTCAACGGGACGGCGCGCGTCACCCTGGAGCAGCAGGTGACGCCCGACATCACGTTCACCTACATCACCGATGTCACCACCAGCAACCCGCAGGTGGTCAGCGTGGAATGGGCCTTCGCCAAGCAGTGGTCCGTGGTGGCGCAGCGCGACGAAAACGGCCTGGTCGGCATGGACATTCTTTTCAAGAAACGGTTCTGAGATGGCAGACTCCGCGAGTTGCCGAGGTGGCGCACGCACTCGTGCGTGCCGTGTCGAGACTTTTCTCGACACCTGCTCGTGCGTGGGAAAACCGGGCGTCGGCACGAGTGCCGGCGCGGCACGCACGAGTGCGTGCGCCACGTCGATTGAACCGGTTATTTCATGACAGGCCCTAACGTTTCGAAACCGGGCGTGCCCTGGCTGCGATGGGTGGCAGTGCTGATTCCGCCGGCGTTGCTGCTGGCCTTCCCGCCCTCCGGGCTAACCGCAAAGCAAGATCATCTGCTGGCGGTATTCGTGGCCACCATCGTCGCGTTGGTAGCGCAGCCGGTGCCGATGGGCGTCAGTTGCGTGGTGGCCATGACCGTGCTGGCATTGACCCGCACGGTGCCGCCGGTGCAAGTGCTTTCCGGTTTCGCCAACGTCACCGTGTGGCTGATCTTCACGGCCTTCCTGTTTTCCCGCGCGTTCACGCAGACCGGCCTGGGCAAGCGCATCGGCTACCTGTTCATCCGCCGGTTCGCGCGCACGCCGCTCAGCCTGGGCTACTCGCTGGCCGCCGCTGACCTGGTGCTGGCGCCCTTCATCCCTTCCGATACCGCGCGCGGCGGCGGCGTGATCTACCCCATCGCACGAAGCGTGGCTCTCGATTTCGGCTCCGAGCCGGGCGGACCGACGCGCTCGACGGGCGCATTTCTGATTCTGGTTTGCTTCCACACCACTTATGTGGCCTCGGCCATGTTTCTCACCGGCATGGCCGCCAATCCTCTCATTGCCGATTTCGCCCGCCAGTATGCTCACGTCGAGCTGACTTGGGTGCGTTGGGCCGAAGGCGCCATCGTCCCCGGCCTGTTGACGCTGACGATTGTCCCGTGGCTGCTGAAGCGATGGTGCCGGCCGGCCATCCGCGATACCGCTCCGGCGCGCGCGTTTGCCGCCGCGGAGCTGGCGCGGATGGGCCCGCTTTCGCGCCGCGAGAAGTCGCTGGTGGCAATCATGCTGGCGGTGATGGCCGGATGGGTTACCTCACCCTGGCACGGCATCCCCAACACGTTCGTCGCGCTGGCTGGCCTTTCCGCGATTCTGCTGGTTCGGGTGCTGGCCTGGGACGATCTGCTCGACGAAAAGAAAGCCTGGGACGCGCTGATCTGGTTCGCGCCGCTGATCATGATGTCGGACGAGCTTTCCCGCGGCGGCGCCATCGGCGTGCTCTCGCATTCGCTGTTCCGCGCCTATGCCAGCTTGCCCTGGATGTTAGTGGGGCTGGCGCTGGCGGTAACTTATCTCTACGTACACTACGGTTTCGCCAGTATGACGGGACACATCATGGCGCTATATCCCGGCTTCCTGGTGGCGATGCTGGCCGGCGGCGTGCCGCCCATGTTAGCCGCGCTGGTGCTGGCTTACTTTTCGAACCTCAACGCCGGCCTAACTCACTACGGCACCGGCTCAGCCCCGGTGTATTTCAGCGGCGGCTATGTAAGTCAGTCAGATTGGTGGCGGCTAGGATTTCTTATTTCGTTAGTCAACCTAGTGATCTGGCTGGGAGTGGGGTTTTGGTGGTGGAAGGCGGTGGGGCTGTGGTGAGAGAAGGTGCAGGTTGCGGCTAGTGGAACAACCAGAAAGCGAATGGAGCCTATAGTTTGAGATGAAGCGATTTCTCGTGTCGCAGATGTTGCTCGCGTTTCTCATGTTCGGCGGATGCTCGCATGGACCCCGCGTTGCTTATGGGCATCTCACATACAGTGAACTGATTGAGCAATCCCCGATAGTCGTGGTTGGCCTTGTTGAACACAAAGAAACATATTGGAAAGAGCGGAAACGCCAAGGCAGCGAAAACGGCCTCCCTATCTTCTGGTATCACGTCGAAGTACGAATCGAGGTGGAGAACATGTTGCGGGGCGATCTGAGCGCGTCCCCCGTGGATTACACTTACTGGGTTCCGGCCGGTGCAAAGGCTGGAGAGTGGAACAGCCCCCCGGGAGGGGGCTCGTTACGTCCATTTCTTGCGGCGGGAAGGTGCCGAACTTCGGTCAGTCGTCGATTTTTGGCCATCTTCAATCCGTGTGACGACTGGCCGACACGGCACACTCGATCAGGCGGGAGGGCTGCCGCAAGCCATTGCCCGACTGCTACTGCAGCCTGGCGAGGATTTTGATGCCGAGCGCTTCGACATAATCCAGGCTCTTGGGCACGCGTCGCTTTTGGTTGGCGAGCCGGCGGCTCTAGCTCTGGTGCAGAGGAGCGATCCCCGCATCCGAACGCAGGCTTGCGAAGTATTCAAAGGGAGGCCCGAGGCAGATCGGCTCTGCGGTGAGTAGCTTAGCTGAACCCCCTACTGCCGTCTCGCCTCGCGCTGCAGCCACTCGTGCACCAGCATCTTGAGCAAGGTCTGGTAACCGATACCCTTGTGGCCGGCGACCTTGCGAGCTTTGGCGAGATCCGGCGCGGGTAACCGCAGCGCGATCTGCACGCTGCTCGCGCGGTACAGGCCAGACACTATCGGCGAACCCTTCCGCCTCTTCGCGGTTCCCGCGGCAGACTGCCGTTTGAGAAACTCCCTACCCTCCGCGCCCCGCCCACCATTTCGCTTCCGCGTCCTCGTTCCTGAGCTTGAGCAGTTTCACGACGCTTCAATTGTATATGCCGCGGATGACAGCCGTGGCGGGCTAGCGGTTTTCCTTGAGCCAGATCCCGATCATCTCCGAGAGATCGGCGAAGTTAAGGTTCTCGCGCTGCCGATTCAGTGTCGTGCAGAGAGCCGGAAGGTCAGCCGTGAATCGGTTGTATCGTCTCACGATAGCGGCGCCGCCGGGCAGCAGTTTTCGCTTCGACACGGTGGCAAGCCAGTTTCTAACTTCGGTGATTGCCTGCTCGTGATTGCCGCTGTGGGAATGGATGTCCTGCCCAGCGATGTCCGAAATGAACTTCTGGTACCGATAAGGTTCGAAATCGAAAATGATGCACACCTTCTTCCGTTGGCGCTCGTCCCCGAACCGCTTGCACCCGAGAAACAACCCGAGTTCGAGCGGCATGTTGAAACGTGGGAGCCCGGTTTTCTCGTCCAAGCGGACGTTTGAGATGTCGTGAATTCCGTACCGGCATTCCTCAATGATGCGCTGGATCTTCGCCAATCGGACTTCGGCGCCGTCGTCGAATTCGCGCGCCGAGCGGGCTACAAACCCCAGGCCGTAAATGGCGAAGACGATGGCGTCGAAGATGGGTTTATAGGAGCCGTCGAAAGGGCAGTTAATGAAGACGTGATTAAGATGAATCGGAGTCGGCACCAATCGGCCTTCAAGCGGACGCGAGGCGCTCCAGGACGAGTTTTGAAACCGCTCTTTCGATGTTCTTCGTTCCCAGGCTGCTCTTCACCGGAGACTCTTGGATCTTCGGCAGACCACGCACTTCGGATACGGCAATTCGACCGTTCTTCCCGTGGACAACAATCTGGCCCGACGCACGTTTCCTGACGATAGTGCGAGCGTGAAAGAGTGCTTCCTTCTGCGTTGAGAAGAACGCACCTGCCTTCACGCTTCCCGCGCCCTTGACGACCCAGCCTCTCTCGGACGGGAACACATGTATTGTCTCAGTCATCGGCTCTGTTCCGATTATACCGGACCCGGTCTTCAAGGACCGACGGCAATGCGCGTCACGCTTCCCCCCATCACCCGCTCCAGCATTTCCGGTATCTCGAAACCCCGCGGTTTTGTTGGGCTCGGTCGCGGCGCGGAAGCGGGCGTAGGCGACGGGATCTAACAACTGGTCGACGGCGGAATCGACGAGGCGGAGGTTATCTAACACGATGCCGACGCCCTGCCAGCGGACCCAAGCAGCGTTGTAGCGCCCTTGCGGCAACGTCCAGGCGTTGCAATCGACGATCGCCGGCAGGCGCATGAATACGGCCTCCGAAATGGCGAATCCACTCTTCTGACCGGCGAAAGCTCGATTGGGCTACTGTGTCTTCGCGGGCGCCATGGGGGGTTGCGGCTGGTTGGCGGTCTTGACGACGTCCTGCTTGGTTGGCATTTGCGATGTATCCCATCCGCCGCCCAGGTTCACCACCAACTGCACGCTGGCTTCCAGGCGGCGCGTCAGCAGGTCGATCTGGGTTCTTTCGGCGGCCAGGTCAGTGCCCTGTGCGGTCAGCACGGTGAGATACGCCGTGGTGCCGGCCTTGTACTGCGCAGTCGAGACCGCCAAAGCGCGGTCGGCGGACTTGACGGATTCATCGGCGACCACGGACTCGTCCGCCAGAACGCGTAACGTGGAAAGGCTGTCCTCCACCTGCTGGAACGCGGTCAGCACGGTCTGGCGGTACGCGGCCACGGCGGCATCGTAGGCGGCCAGGTTTTGGGTAACCTGCGCGCGGCGGCGGCCGGCATCGAAAATGGTCTCGGCCACGGTGGGGCCGACCGAGAAGAACCGGCTGGGCCAGCTTAGCCAGGTGGTGATGCTGGAAGACTGCAAGCCGGCCGTAACGGCCAGCGTGAGCGCGGGAAAGAAGGCCGCCTGGGCGATGCCGATCTGTTCGTTGGCGGCGGCTGCCAGCCGCTCGTTGGAAGCGATGTCGGGGCGCCGCTCGAGCAACTGGGATGGCAGCGCGATGGGCACCGGCGGTGGTGGCGCCCTCAGGCTCAGGGCGGCGATGGTGACCGCCGCGGGCGGCTTGCCGGCGAGCACGGCGATGGCGTGCTCCAGTTGCGCGCGCGTCACGCCGAAATCGACCAGTTGGGTCTGCGCCGCGTAGAGTTGCGCTTCCGCTTGGGCCACATCCAGGTCGGATGCAATACCGCCGGCGAAGCGGTTGTGCGTCAGCTCCAGATATTCGCTGTAGGACTTGACGGTGCGCGTCAGCAGATCGACATCGCCATCCAGGCCATGCAAGGCGAAATAGTCCTGGGCCAGCTCGGATTGGTAGAGCAGCCGCGCGTTCTCCAGGTCCGCGGCCGACGCTTGCGCCTGGGCGGCCGCGGCGGTCACGCTGCGCCGGATGTTGCCCCACAGGTCCGGCTCCCAGGACGCGCTGATGGGCAGGCTGTAAAACGTCTTAAGCCCAGACGCCGCCGTGGCTGCGCCGGGCGCCGAGCCCGCCTGAGTGCGCGATTCGGTGATCGAGGGCGCGCTGGACACAGTGGGGTAGAGCCCGGAGCGCACGATCTTCACCGCCGCGACGGCCTCGCGGTATTGGGCTTCGGCCTGCAACACGTTCTGGTTGTCGATGGCCACCTGCTCTTCGAGCGCGTTCAGATCCGGATCGTTATAGATCTCCCACCACTTGCCTTTGAGCTGGCCGTCGTTGGGCTGCGCCTGCTTCCAGCCCTGCGCTTCCTTGAAGTCCGCCGGAGGCTGCTCCTTGAACGCCGGCGGCACAACCGCGGCGGGCTGCCGGTACTTGGGTCCGGGCGTACATCCGGCCAACGCCAGCACGCCGGCCAGCGCCGCCACAACCGATGGCTTCCTGCGTTGCATTCCGTGTCCTTCAAGCCTCCGATACGATCACTTGGGCCTCGCGCCCGCGAACCCGGTTCCACCAGCGCTGCAAACGGTCGAAGTAGAGATAGACCACCGGCGTAGTGTACAGCGTGAGCGCCTGGCTGAGGACCAGGCCGCCGATGATGGTGATGCCGAGCGGGCGGCGCAGTTCCGACCCCACGCCCCTGCCGAATGCCAGCGGCACGGCGCCCAGCATGGCCGCCATGGTGGTCATCAGGATGGGGCGGAAGCGCAGCAGGCAGGCCTCGAAAATGGCGTCGCGCGCGTTCTTTCCTTCCAGCCGCTCCGCCGCCAGGGCGAAATCGATCATCATAATGGCATTCTTCTTGACGATGCCGATCAGCAGAATGATGCCGATCATGGCGATGACGGTCAAATCCGTGTGCGTAATGGTCAGCGCCAGCAGCGCGCCCACGCCGGCCGAAGGGAGCGTGGAAAGAATCGTGATGGGATGAATGTAGCTTTCGTAAAGGATGCCCAGCACCAGGTACACGGTGAGCAGCGCGGCGCCGATGAGGATGGGTTGGTTGTCGAGCGACTGCCGATAAGCCTGCGCGGTTCCGACAAACATGGTTTGAATGGTGGGAGGCAGCCGGACCTTCTCGGCAGCGGCCTGGATGGCGTCCTCCGCGTCCCCGAGAGCCACACCCGGCCGCAGGTTGAACGAAATGGTGATGGCGGGAAAGAGGCCCTGGTGGTTAACCGAGAGCGGGGCGGTGGCCGGGGCGAATTGCGCGAAGGCGCTCAGAGGCACCTGGGCGCCGGAGGGCGCGCGCACATAAATATTCCGCAGGATCTCCGGGTTCTGCCAGTAGACCGGCGCCACCTCCATCACCACGTGGTATTGATTCAGCGGCTTGTACATGGTCGAGACCTGGCGCTGTCCGAACGCGTCGTAGAGTGTGTTGTCGATCAACTGCGGCGAAATGCCGAAACGCGCCGCGGTGGCCCGGTCGTAAGTCACCAGCGATTGCAGACCGCGGTTCTGTTGGTCGCTGTTGACGTCGACGATGATCGGGATTTTGGCTATTTCCTGGAACATGCGCGGCGCGTACGCGGTCAGATCGTCCAGGTTGTCGCCGCGCATGGTGTATTGATACTGCGCTGCGCTGTTGCGGCCGCCGACGCGGATATCCTGGTTGGCCTGCAGGTAAAGGGTGGCGCCCGGAATCCGTCCCAGCTTGGGCCGCAGCCGCGCAATCACCAGGTCGGCCGAGATTTTGCGCTCCGCCAGCGGCTTCAGCGCGATGAACATGCTGCCGGTGTTGGTCGACCCGCCGCGGCCTCCACCGGTGAAGCCGTTCACCGCGTCCACCGCCGGATCGGCGGCGACGATGTTCACCATGGGCAGCAGGATCTTGTTCATCGCCTGGAACGAAGTGTCCTGGTCGGCCAGAATCTGGCCCGAAAGGCGGCCGTTGTCCTGCTGCGGGAAGAAGCCCTTGGGCACTTTCATGAACAGCCGCACGTTGAGGGCGACAGTCACCAGCAGCACGCACAGCGTGATGAACTGATGGCGCAGCACGAATTGGAGCGAGCTGCCGTAGGCGCCGATCACGCGCTTGAAGCCGCGGTCGCTGGTGCGGTAGAGCCATCCGTGATCGGTGTGCTCCCTGAGCATGTGGGCGCACATCATCGGCGTGGCGGTCAGCGACACCACCATGGAAACCACGATGGCCACCGAAAGCGTCACCGAGAACTCGCGGAACAGACGGCCCACCACGCCGCCCATCATCAGCAGGGGCAGGAAAACCGACACCAGCGAAATGCTGATCGTCATCACCGTGAAGCCGATCTCCTGCGCTCCCTTGAGCGCGGCCGCAAAGGGCTTCATTCCCATTTCCAGGTAGCGGGTGATGTTTTCGATCACCACGATGGCGTCATCCACCACGAAGCCGGTCGAAATGCACAGCGCCATCAGCGACAGGTTGTCCACGCTATACCCCAGCAGGTACATGACGCCGAAAGTGCCGATGAGAGAAACCGGGACGGCCACGCTGGGGATGAACGTGGTGCGCGGGCTGCGCAGAAAGAGAAACACCACCAGAATCACCAGCAGGATGGAGATGATCAGCGTGCGCTCCACGTCGCGCACCGAGGCCCGGATGGTGGTGGTCTGGTCCATGGCAACGGTTACGTCGATGGCCTGCGGAATAGAGGCCTTCAACTGCGGAAGAGTGGCGCGAATCCGGTCCACGGTATCGATAATATTGGCGCCGGGCTGGCGGAAAATAACGACCAGCACGCTGGGCCTGCCGTTCAAGTAGCCGGCGTTGCGCAGGTCTTCCACCGAATCCACCGCCTCGCCCACATCGGCGATGCGTAACGCCGTCCCGTTGTGGTAGGCGATCACCATGGGCTGGTAATTGGCCGCTTTAAAGATCTGGTCGCTGGCGCCCACCTCCCACATTCTCAGGCCGTCGGAAAAGTGGCCTTTCGGGGTGTTGGTGTTGGCGCTGTTCAGGATGGTGCGCACCTGCTCGAGGCCGACGCCGTAATTCGACAGCGCGTCCGGATCGAGCTCGATGCGCACGCCGGGCAGCGCGCTGCCGCCCACGAAAACCTGTCCGACTCCGGGAACCTGCGATAGCTTCTGCGCCATGATGCTGGAGGCCGCGTCGTACATTTCGCCCTTATCGAGAATGTTGGAGGTGAGCGCCAGCATGAAGATCGGCGCGTCGGCCGGATTCACCTTGCGGTAATTCGGGTTGGAGGGCAAGTTGGTCGGCAAATAGCCGCGGGCGGCGGCGATGGCGGCCTGCACGTCGCGCGCGGCTGCATCGATGTTGCGGTTCAGGTCGAATTGCAGGGTGATGCCGGTAGAGCCGAGGCCGCTCGACGAAGTCATCTCCGTGACCGACGCGATGCGGCCGAACTGGCGCTCCAGCGGCGTGGCCACCGAGGTAGCCATGGTCTCCGGGCTGGCCCCGGGCAGGCTTGCGCCCACGTTCACGGTCGGAAAGTCCACCTGCGGCAGCGGCGAGACCGGAAGCAGCCGGAACGCCACGCTGCCGGCCAGCGCGATCGCGACCAGCAATAGCGTGGTGGCGACCGGCCGGCGGATGAATGGTTCGCAGATATTCATGGCTTACCGCGCCGCCACAGGCTCCTGGCCAGCTTCCAAATGGTGCTCGCTCTTGTGCGAGAAGCGCCGCGCCAGCCGGTCGAACCAGAGGTAGATCACCGGCGTCGTATAGAGCGTCAGCATCTGGCTGAAGATCAGGCCGCCGATGATGGTGATGCCGAGCGGCCGGCGCAGTTCCGATCCCACGCCCGTGCCGAAGGCCAGCGGGACGCCAGCGAGCAGCGCCGCCATGGTGGTCATCATGATGGGCCGGAAACGCAGCAGGCAGGCCTGGTAGATGGCCTTCTCGGGTTCCATGCCCTCCTTGCGCTCCGCGTCCAGCGCGAAATCGATCATCATGATGGCGTTTTTCTTCACGATCCCGATCAGCAGCACGATGCCGATCAGCGCGATCACGCTGAAATCGCTGCCGCAAATGTGGAGAGCCAGCAGCGCGCCCACGCCCGCCGAGGGGAGGGTGGACAGAATGGTAACGGGGTGAATGTAGCTTTCGTACAGCACACCCAGCACGATATACACCGTCACCAGCGCCGCCAGAATCAGTACCCACTCGTTGGCCAGCGCCGCCTGAAAGGCCTGCGCACTGCCTTGAAACGCGGCTTGAATGCTGGCCGGCAGGCCCAGTTGGTTCTTCAGGCGGTTCACCCCGTTTACCGCGTCTCCCAACGAAGCGCCGGGCGCCAGGTTGAAGGAAAAGGTCACTACCGGGAACTGGCCCTGATGGTTGACGGTGATAGGCACGGAGGTCAACTCCACCCGGCTGAAGGCGCTGAGCGGCACCTGGCCGCCGGTTGGAAAGACGCTGGCCGAGGCGATTGGCGCGCCGAACACGGCGCTCGATCCAGCCGTGGAACTGGCGTTGGCCGCGGTGCTGGCCGAGGCGGAAGGCGCCAGGTTGGACGGCCCGCTGGCGACGGCGGCGCTCGAAGACCCGCCGGAAACCACGCCCGTCGAGCCCGAAGGATAGCCAGTGCCGGTGCGGATATACAATTCGTTCAGATTTTCGGGGTTGCGCGCGAATTCCCGGGCCACCTCCAGGATCACGTGGTATTGGTTCAACTGCGTGAACATGGTGGAGACTTCCCGCTGGCCATAGGCGTCGTACAGCGTCTGGTCGATCGTGGCAGGCGTGATGCCGACCCGCGCCGCGGTGTCCCGGTCGAATACCACGCTCGCCCGCAGCCCTTGCACCTGTTGGTCGCTGGCGACGTCGATCAGATCGGGCAGCCGCCTCATGCCCTCCAGCATGCGCGGGGCGTAGACGTTCAGCTCGTCCGGGCTGGGATCTTCCAGCGTGTACTGAAACTGCGTGCGGCTCACCCGGTCGTCCACGCTGATATCCTGCACCGGTTGCATGAAAAGGGTGATGCCGGCCACCTGTTCCAACGCCGGCTGCAGGCGCCGGATCACGTCGCTGGCCGAGCCGTCGCGCTGGTTGAGCGGCTTCAGGTTGATCAGCACCCGCCCGCTGTTGAGCGTCGTATTGGTGCCGTCGATGCCGATGAACGACGACAGGCTATCCACCGCCGGGTCTTTCAGAATCACGCCGGTAAGCGACCGCTGCAGCCGCGACATCTCGGCGAACGACACGGTCTGCGCGGCTTCGGAAACCCCCTGGATCACGCCCGTATCCTGGATCGGGAAGAAGCCCTTCGGGATATAGATGAACTGCAACACCGTCACCACCAGGGTGGCGATGGCGATCAGCAGCGTGATGGTCTGGAACCGCAGCACGAATCGCAAGGTTCTGCCGTAGAAGGCGATCACCGCGTCGAAGGCGTGCTCGGAGGTGCGGTAGAACCATCCCTGCCTTGCCTCGGGAGTGTGCTTCAGCAGCTTCGAGCACATCATGGGCGTGAGGGTGAGCGACACCACCGCCGAAACCAGGATGGTCACCGCCAGCGTGACGGCGAACTCGCGGAACAGGCGGCCCACGATGTCGCCCATGAACAGCAGCGGAATCAACACCGCGATCAGCGAGATGGTCAGCGACACGATGGTGAAGCCGATCTGCGCCGAGCCGCGCAACGCGGCCTCGAGCGCGCTTTCGCCTTCCTCGATGTAGCGGGAAATATTCTCGATCATCACGATCGCGTCGTCCACCACGAATCCGGTGGAAATCGTGAGCGCCATCAGGGTCAGATTGTTCAGACTGTACCCCAGCAGGTACATCACGCCGAAGGTGCCCACCAGCGACAGCGGCACCGCGACGCTGGGGATCACCGTGGCGGCCAGGTTGCGCAGAAACAGGAAGATCACCATCACCACCAGCGCCACCGTCAGCATCAGCTCCAGTTGCACGTCCTCGACCGAGGCGCGGATGGTGTTGGTGCGGTCCGTCAGGATGGTCACGTCGACCGACTGGGGCAGCGAGGCGGTGAGCTGCGGCAGCAGCCCCTTGATGCGGTCCACCACCGAAATGATGTTGGCGCCGGGCTGCCGCTGGATGTTCATGATCACCGCCGGCGTGCGGTTCATCCACGCCGCCTGGCGCAGGTTTTCCGCCTCGTCCTTCACCACCGCCACATCGGAGAGCGTGATGGGCGCGTTGTTGCGGTACGCGATGATCAGCGGCTTATAGTCGCCGCTCGACAGCAACTGGTCGTTGGCGCCGATCTGGAAAGACTGGTGCGACCCGTCGAAGTTTCCTTTGGCCAGGTTGACGTTGGCGGACAGGATCGCACTGCGCAGATCCTCCAGGTTCATGCCGTAGGAGGCCATCTGCGTCGGATTGGCCTGGATGCGCACTGCCGGCTTCTGGCCGCCGCTGATGCTCACCAGGCCCACCCCGGCCAGTTGCGAAATCTTTGGCGCCAGGCGCGTGTCCGCCAGGTCCTCCACCTTGGTCAGCGGCAGCGTCTTGGAAGTCAGCGCCAGTGTCAGGATGGGCGCGTCGGCGGGGTTGGTCTTGCTGTAAATCGGCGGCGCGGGAAGATCGGCGGGCAGGAAAGTGCCGGAGGCATTGATGGATTGCTGCACCTCCTGCTCGGCCACATCGATGTTCAGGTTCAGGTTGAATTGCAGCGTGATGACCGAACTGCCGTCGGAACTGGTCGACGTCATCTGCTGCAAGCCGGGCACCTGACCGAATTGGCGTTCGAGCGGCGCGGTGACCGACGAGGCCATCACGTCTGGGCTGGCGCCCGGGTAGAACGTCGCCACCTGAATGGTGGGGTAGTCCACTTCGGGAAGCGCCGATACCGGCAACTGCTTGTACGCCACCGCGCCCGCAAGCAGGATGCCCACCATCAGCAGCGAGGTTGCGACCGGACGAAGAATGAATGTCCGGGACGGGCTCACTGCGCTTTTCCTCTGCCGGCCTTTCCCGTGCCGCCGCGCCCGCTTCGGCCGCCTTGGCCGCCGCGGCCGCCCGCCGGTTGCTCTCCGGCGATGGTGGCGACCACCTTGCTGCCTTCGTTCAGCTTGTCGACGCCTTGCATTACCACCACATCGCCGGCGTCAAGGCCCGATACCACTTCGGTTTGATCTCCCTCGCTGGTGCCGGAGGTTATGTTGCGCACGGTCACGGTGGAATCCGGCTTTACCAGGTATACGTACTTGTTGTCGCTCGTGATTTGCACCGCACCGTTGGGAATCAGCACCACGCCGTGCTTTTGTTCCACCAGCAGCCGCACGTTGACAAACTGGTTGGGGAACAGAGCGTAGTCCTTGTTCGGATAGATCGCCCGCAAGCGCAACGTGCCGGTGGTCTGATCGATCTCATTATCGATGGTAGCCAGCATGCCTATGGCGAACCTCTTGCGCATGTCGCTAAACGTTCCGGCGTCGCGGTCCCAGGCTTCGACCGACAACTGCTGGCCGGCGCGGTAGCGGGTCAGCACGATTGGCAGCTTATCCTCGGATATGGTGAACACGACGCTGATCGGCTGAACCTGGGTGATGACTACCAGGCCCGCGGCATCCGAGGCATGCACGATGTTACCGGCGTCCACCAGGCGCAAACCGACGCGCCCGGTGATGGGCGACGCGATGTGGCAGTAGACCAGGTTGAGCTTGGCCGCATCGATCTGGCCTTGATCCGACTTGACCACTCCCTCGTCCTGCGCCACCAGCGCTTTCTGCGTGGCATATTGCTGCTCGGGAACGGCGTTTTGCTTCAATAGCCCCGCGTAACGGCTCAGGTCCACGTTGGCGTTGGCGAGCAGCGCCTGGTCGCGCAGTTGTTGGCCCTCAGCCTGTTCCAGCGCAACCTGGTAGGGGCGGGTGTCGATCTCCACCAGTGGAGCGCCCTGCTGCACGATATCGCCTTCCTTATACTTCACCTCCATCAACTGGCCATCCACGCGGCTCTTGATGGTGACCGTGCTGAGGGAGGTGACATTTCCAAGCGCTTCCACGTAAACCGAAATATCGCCCTTCTTGGCGCGCGCGGCTACCACTGGCGTGATGCCGGCGCCCCGGCCGCCTCGTCCCCCGGAACCCGATGTGGCAGGCGCATTGCCCGCACCGGAATTGCCGCCAGCGCCCGATCTGGGCCAGTAATAATAAGCGATTGCCGCACCGGCGGCCAGCAGCACCAGCAGCCAAAGCCAGCCCTTGCCGGATCGGGCCCTGTGCGGAGGGTCTTCCGGTTGCTGCGGAGGAGCGCCAATCACCGGCGCGGAGGAGGTAGATTCACTCATCGAACGCTCAATCTCTTGGCGGCCCATTTTGAGGCGCGCTTCGTCTTCATATTCAAGTAAGTCATTTCACAAATCGGCCGGGCCGCCATTTACCAACATAGCGCTATAGGCAGAAAGACAAAGATAGCATCGGGTCGCTTTCGCTTGCTTAAAATGGCGACAGAACGCCCTGGCAGGTTACCGCAAAACCAAATAGCCCTTTCGAGCTGTGGTGGGGCGTGCTTTAGCTTGCCGGTTTTTTGGCTGGGTCGCAGCGGGTAATATTAACTCATGCGAATCCTCGCCGCCTTGTTGCTGGCTGGTTGTGCCGCCGCACAGCCGCCATTCACTCTCGACCGCGTTTTGAGCGCCGCTTTTCCCAGCGGGCTCACCGCTTCACCCTCCGGCGGCAAATTCGCCTGGGTCGAAAACGCGCGCGGCGTGCGCAACATCTGGGTGGCCGAAGCGCCGCGCTATCAGGCGCGCCAAATCACGGCCTACACCCAGGACGATGGTTATGAGCTGGCCGGCCTGGTTTGGACGCCGGTTGGCGATGCGATCATCTACACGCGCCTCGAGGGCACGAACCGCGCCGGCGAGTATCCGAACCCCGCGCTCGATCCGAAGGGTACCGAGCAGGATGTCTGGCTGGTGAGCCTCGCGGGTGGCACGCCGCGCAAGATCGGCGAAGGCGATTCGCCCGCCGTGGCACCGCGCGGCGGCCGCATCGCGTGGATTCATAAGGGCCAGCTCTGGTGGGCGCCGGCCGACGGCAGCGCGCCAGGCGTGGCCCTCAAGACGCGCGGCCAGTGCGCCGGCCCGGTCTGGTCGCCCGATGGAACGCGTATCGCATTTGAGAGCGACCGCGGCGACCACGGCTTCATCGGCGTTTACGATACGGCGTCAGCCACCCTGCGCTACCTCGACCCGAGTACCGATAACGACCGCCAGCCTGCCTGGTCCCCCGACGGCCGCAGCGTGGCCTTCGTGCGCATTCCGTCCGCCGGCGTACGCGGCCCACGCGAGCCCCGCCGCGCCGGCGAACCCTGGTCCATCCGGGTCGCCTCGTCCGAAACCGGTGAGGGCCGCGAAGTCTTCCGCGCCCGCCAGGGCCCCGGCAGCGTCTTCCGCGAAATCACCGGCGTCAGCCAGATTCTGTGGGCCGGATCGCGCCTGGTCTTTCCCTGGGAAGCCGATGGCTGGACGCACCTTTATTCCATTCCCGCCGCCGGCGGCGATCCACTCCTGCTCACGCCCGGCGCGTTTGAAGTGGAGGAGGTTGCCCTGGCGGCCGAAGGCCGCGAAGTGTTTTTCAATTCCAATCAGGGCGATATCGACCGACGCCATCTTTGGAAAGTCGCAGCTTCGGGCGGCGCGCCGGAAGCGGTCACCCAGGGCGACGGCATCGAATGGGCGCCCACTCCGGTCGCCGATGGCTCGCTCGCGTTTCTCCGCTCCGATGCGCAGCACCCCGCGCACGCCGCCATCCGCATCGGCGCCGACGTCCGCGACCTGCATCCCGAATCCATCCCAGCCGATTTTCCGGTTGGCCAAATGGTGACGCCGCAGCAGGTGATTTTCTCGAGCGCCGACGGTCTCGCCATCCACGGTCAGCTTTTTCTGCCACCGAAGCGGAAACCCGGCAGCCGCGCGCCCGCGATCGTCTTCTTCCACGGCGGCTCGCGGCGCGAGATGCTGCTCGGCTGGCATTACATGTATTACTACGCGAACGCTTACGCGATGAACCAATACCTCGCCAACAGCGGTTTCGTGGTGTTGTCGGTGAATTACCGCAGCGGCATCGGCTACGGCCTGGATTTTCGAGAAGCGCTGCGCTATGGCCCTGCCGGCGGCAGCGAGTATAACGACGTGCAGGGCGCCGGCGTGTACTTGCGCTCGCGTGCCGATGTCGATCCGGACCGAATCGGCGCCTGGGGCGGCTCCTACGGCGGATACCTCACCGCCATGGCGCTGGCGCGCGCCTCCGATCTGTTTCGCGCCGGAGTGGATCTGCACGGCGTTCACGATTGGGCCACCGAGCTCGAAATCCCGCCGGCCGCGCCCGATTACCAACTGGCGTTCGAATCGTCGCCCATGGCGTTCCTCTCCACCTGGCGCTCGCCCGTGCTGCTGATTCAAGGCGATGACGACCGCAACGTGCAGTTCAACCAGACCGTGAAACTGGCCGACGCGCTGCGCCGCCAGCACGTGGAAGTGGAAGAACTGGTCTTCCCCGACGAGGTGCACGATTTTCTGCTCTACCGCACTTGGCTGGCAGCCTATCAAGCCGCCGCGAGCTTCTTGGATCGCAAGCTGAAGTAGTAGGCCCGTGGCGCGGGCTGTCAAGCCTGCAGTGTCGGCAGTCGTGCCGACATTTCTTGTTCGACCTGTCAGCCCCGGCGCAAAAGAAATGTCGAGACGACTCTCGACACAGCAGGCCGGACGGCCCGCGCCACGGCGGCAGGCACGAACTTACAGCAGCCGGACCAGATGCGACGCCCCAATTGCCAGCAGCGCGCCGATCGCCGCCCCGGCCAGCACGTCGCTCAAGAAGTGCATGCCCAGCAGGATGCGCGAAGCCGCCACGCTGACGGCGCAGAATAGCAGCCCGATCGCCAGATCGGGGTAGAACATGGCCAGCGAAACCGATACCGCAAACGCCGTGATGGTATGCCCGGAAGGGAAGGAGAACTGGTCGGGCGGCAGCAGATCGGCCCAACAGTGGGGCTCGCTGGGCCGCTTGCGATGGGCGGTCTTCTTGAGTTTGAGGAAGAGCGCGATTCCGATGCCGGCCGCGAGGCCAGCCGAGCCCACGGCCATGAACCGGTGCTCGCCGCCGAACAGCAACAGCATCGCGCCCAGCGCATACCACAGCCAGCCATCGCCGCCGCGCGTGGCGCAGATCATCCACACGCGGATCCAGCGGGGCGCGGACCAGCGGTTCACCCGCCGCATCAGACTATTGTCGCGAAGGGAAATAAACGTCCACATCGCCTCTCCGGAGAACGTCATGCGGCCACCTCCGCGATGGGTGTGGCCCCGCATCCGGCTTCTCTGAGCGCCCGCAGCCGGAGGTAGCGCGCCATCCACCAGCGCGCAAACACGCTCTCTATACAATAGTTTGCGAGTATTATCGCGGGAACCGCAACTCCCAGCGCCGCCACCGGTGCCGTCCATGGGTTTTCCCGCACCATGGAACGGCCGATCGAGAGCACGTCGCGCATCAGTTTCCAAATCCCGCCGGTCTCACCGCGCACCCTGCCCTGGCCCATCCGCAGCGCATCCAGGAACTCCTCCTTGGAGCGCGCCCGCGGCGCCACCGTATATGTGCAGCCCACCGAACCCATCGCGTGCGCGTCGCTGCCGCCCACTTCCGCCAGTGCCGCCCGGTCCGCCAGCGCCGCCGCGTTGCTGTTGGCGCGTGCCAGCATATGGCCGTTGCGGGTTTCGAGCGCAGGGAAGGCGGTTTCAAACAGCAGAAAATCCTCCGGCGCGCGCCTCCCCGTCAGGCTGGAAAAGACGTGATTGGCGCTGAAGAACAGGTTGCGGCCGTCCAACCACCGGGCCAGCGATTCGAAATCGTGGCGGCGGCGCTGCAACTCCACATGGTCGCGCTCCGTGATGTCGTAAACGCCAACATGCAACTCAGTGCCGCTCGGCAGCTTGCAGGTCACTTCCTCGCTCAAAAAGAAATCCGGCTTGGAGCGCAGCGTCACCGCGGCATCGATGGAATCGTGATCGGTCACGGTCACCAGGTCCATGCCGAGCCGTTTCAGCTTTTCATATACGGCCAGCGGATCGTTGTAGCTCTCCCGGCAGACCTTGCGTAGAACCGGGATGGTGCACATGCCGGAGTGGCGTGTATGGACGTGCAAGTCGCACCGCATACTTCTTTTGTAGAATTGAAACGGCTACAACTCGGTGACACCACCAAAAAACATCGGTTAATCGTCCTGTTTTTTATCACTTGAGTTGCGCAGCGTGACACAATCGAAATGTTGAGACGGCTGGAACTGGTGTATTTCGACGCCGGCGGGGGCCACCGCGCGGCGGCCAACGCCCTGCGCGAGGTGATGGAGCGCGAACACCGCCCGTTCGACATCCAGCCGATGAACCTGCAGGAACTGCTGGATTCGATGGACGTGTTTCGCCAGCTCACCGGCCTGCGCCTGCAGGATCTCTACAACCTGACTCTCAAAAAGGGTTGGACTCTCGGTTCGCCGCAGCTCATGGTGGGAATGCACATGGTGATCCGCCTGTTCCACCGCAAACAGGTGAGGCTGCTCGAAGCGCACTGGCGCGCGAGCCGCCCTGACCTGGTGGTTTCGCTGGTGCCCAACTTCAACCGCGCCATCGGCGAGAGCCTGCGCCGCGCGGCGCCTGGCACGCCGCTAGTCACCATCCTCACCGATCTGGCCGACTATCCGCCGCATTTCTGGATCGAGCGGCAGACGCAGTACTTTATCTGCGGATCGGACCGCGCCGTGGAGCAGGCGCGCGCGATGGGCCACCCGGCAGAGCGCGTACTGCGCGCATCGGGCATGATCCTCAGCCCGCGCTTCTATGAAATCCCGGCCGTAGGCGCGGAAGAGCGCGCCGCGGCGCGCCGGGCGTTGGGCCTCGATCCCGCTACGCCCGTCGGCCTCGTGCTGTTCGGCGGCCAGGGCGCGGCAGTGATGCTCGATATCGCCCGCCGTTTGCCCGACCGGCAACTCATCCTCATCTGCGGCCACAATCAGAAGCTGCGCGCGCAACTGGAGCGGTTGCCGCGCCGCGCCCCCGTTTTCATCGAAGGCTTCACCAAGGAGATTCCCCGCTACATGCAACTTGCCGATTACTTCATCGGCAAGCCCGGCCCGGGCAGCATATCGGAGGCTGTGTTCATGCGCCTGCCGGTGATCGTCAACTGCAACGCCTGGACGCTGCCGCAAGAGCGCTACAACACCGTTTGGGTGCGCCAGCAGGGCGTCGGCATCGTGCTCGATAATTTCCGCCACGTGCGATCCGCCGTCGACCGGTTGTTAGAGCCCGGCGCCTATGCCCGCTTCCGCGCCGCCACCGAAGCCCAACAGAATCGCGCCGTATTCGAAATCCCGGAGCTTTTGGAGCGGGTGATGGAGCAGGAATGCGGCAAATGAGCGGGCCCGCACCGCGCCCGCGGCTCTACTCGATCCAGCCGCCGCCTAGCACCAGATCGCCGTCATAGAAGACGGCGCCCTGGCCGGGAGTGACGGCGCGCTGCGGTTCGGCGAAGACTACTTCGACGCATCCCGGCTCGGCGGCCGGATGAAGGGTGGCCGGCGCGGCCTGGTGCTTGTTGCGGATCTTGACCGTGGCGGCGACCGGCCCTTCCGGTGCGGCAATCGAAATCCAATTCACGTCCCGCGCGACGAACTTCCCGCACAACAGTTCCTCATTGCCCCCCACCGTGACGCGCTGGGTTGCCGGGTCGGTACGAATCACGTAGAGCGGCTCGCCGGTCGCTAGCCCCAAGCCGCGCCGCTGGCCCACCGTGAAATGATGCACGCCCTGGTGCTCGCCCAGCGTGCGGCCGTCGCTCGAGACGATCGGGCCGCGCGTGTGTGGCGGCTCCACGCCGGTCTCCTTCATGTACGCGCTCAGGAACGCCGCGTAATCGCCGTTGGGAACGAAACAGATTTCCTGGCTGTCGCTCTTTTCAGCCACCGCCAGGTTGAAGGTCCGCGCCAGCTCGCGCACCGCGGGCTTGGCCATCTCGCCCAGCGGAAACAGCGTGCGCGCGAGCTGCGGCTGGGTGAGGCCGAACAGAAAATAGGTCTGATCCTTGGCGGGATCCACCGCGCGCAGCAACTGGTACCGGCCGCTCGCGTCGTCGTAGCGGACGCGGGCATAGTGCCCGGTAGCCACCTGCCGGGCCCCCACCGCATCGGCCATCTCGAGGAAACGGTCGAACTTGATGTAGTTGTTACAGAGCGTGCAAGGGATGGGCGTGCGGCCGGCCAGGTACTCGGACACGAACGGCTTCACCACGCGTTCCTCGAACTGCTCCTCGAAATTGACCACGTAGTAGGGAATGCCGATCTGCTCCGCCACGCGGCGGGCATCGTAGACATCTTCGATCGAGCAGCAGCGGCCGGTGGGAGCGTGCGGCGCCAGATCGGGCAGCCGCCGCTGGTTCCAGAGCTGCATCGTCAGCCCGACCACGCTCTTCCCCTGGCGGACCAGCAGCGCGGCGACGGTGGAGCTGTCCACGCCGCCCGACATCGCCACCGCAATCGGCGCGCCGTGGTTGGGGACGAGCTCAGGCATGGACCGAAACCGAAATGCGGCGCAGGTGTGCCACCGAGGCTTCCAGAGCAGCGGCGAGCCCATCCACCTCGGCGGCGGTGTTGGCGCGGCCCAGCGAAAAACGCATGCTGGCGCGGGCGCGATCCGCGTCCAGGCCGATGGCGGTGAGGACGTGCGACGGTGCGATGGCGCCGCTCGAGCAGGCGGCGCCGGTGGAAACGGCGAAGCCGCGCAGGTCGAGCGCGATCACCAGCGCCTCCCCATCCACGCCATCGAATTGAAGGTTGCTGGTGTTGGGGACGCGGCTCCAACGCGCGCCGTTGATGCGGGCGCCGGAGATGCGGCCCAGCACCGTATTTTCGAAGCGGTCGCGCAGCCCGGCGAGGCGTTCGGACTCGGCCGCCAGAATGCGGCCGGCCAGTTCGGCCGCGGCGCCCAAAGCCACCGCTCCCGGCACGTTTTCCGTGCCCGGCCGCCGCTCCCGCTCCTGGTGCCCGCCGAACGCGAGCGGCGCCAGGCGGGTTCCCTTGCGCACGTACAGCGCGCCCACGCCCTTCGGCGCGCATAGTTTGTGGCCGCTCATGCTGTATAGATCGGCGCCCAGCGCGGTAACGTCCACCGGGATCTTGCCCAGCGCCTGCACCCCGTCCACGTGCAGCGGAACCGCGGCCTCGCGGGCAATGCGGCCGATCTCGACGATCGGTTGGATGGTGCCCAGCTCGTTATTCGCGTGCATCACCGAAATCAGCACGGTCTCCGGGCGCAGCGCGGCGCGCACATCGTCCGGATTCACCACGCCCGCCGATCCCACCTTCACCCGCGTCACCGCGACGCCTTCCCGCTCCAATTGCGCGCACGCGCTCAGTACGGCGGGATGTTCGATGGCGCTGGTGACGACGTGCTTCGTTGCAGCCTGGGGTGGACCAGGCGCCGAGCGCACCGCGCCCAACACGGCCAGGTTATCGGCTTCGGTGCCGCCGCAGGTGAACACCACTTCGCTCGAATCGGCGTGGATCAACGCCGCTACCTGACGCCGCGCCGCCTCCAGCCGCCGCTTCGCCGCTTGCCCGAAATGGTGGATGCTCGACGCGTTACCATACACTTGATCGAGACACGAGATCAGCGTCTCCAGAACTTCGGGCGCGACGGGAGTGGTGGCGTTGTGGTCGAAATACGAGTGCTGCACTTGGTTCCATTTTAGCAATGCGCAAACCGATCGTTACGCTCACCACGGATTTCGGCCTCCAGGATCACTATGTGGGCGCCATGAAGGGCGTCATCCTGGGCATCTGCCCGCAGGCCCAAATCGTCGATATCAGCCACGAGGTGAAACCCTTTCAGATCTCCGAAGGCGCTTTCCTGCTGGCCCAAGCGTATTCCTGTTTCCCTCCCAAGACCGTGCACGTCGCCGTGGTGGATCCGGGCGTGGGCACCGCTCGGCGGGCGATTCTGCTGGAAGCCGCCGCGCAGTATTTCGTGGCGCCGGATAACGGCGTGCTCGCCATGATCTACTCGGCCCAGCCGCACAAGGTGCGGGCGATTTCGAACCAGCGCTATTTCCGCCAGCCGGTAAGCCGCACCTTCCACGGCCGCGATATCTTTGCTCCGGTGGCGGCTCACCTGTCGGCGGGCCTGGCTGCGCCGCGCCTCGGCAAGCGGATCGACGACTACCTGCGGCCCGGCTTTCTCAAGCCGCAGCGCACCGGCAAGCGGACCTGGGCGGGGCAGATCCTGCACATCGACCGTTTCGGCAACCTCGTCACCAATTTTCACGCGAGCGATTTTCCGGATCTGGAGGCGCTCAACGTCTGCGTGGCGATTGGCCCGCAACAGGTCAGCGTGGTGGCGCGAAACTATGACGAGTGCGGGCCGGGCGAGTTGTTTCTGATCGTAGGCAGCTCCGGGTACGTGGAGGTTTCCCTGAATCAGGCCTCCGCCGCACGCGCCATCGGCTGCGAAACCGGCGCGCCCGCAGAGTTGATGGTGTGGTGATTGCGCGCCGCGCTCCGAATTTGACCGCTGACAATGCCCTGTAACACCGCCGTAGTTAGCGGGTTCGCAATTGGACGATAATAGTAACTTATGCGGGGTCGCTTTCTTACCTTTCTTACCTGCTGGATACTGATTGGCATGGCTTTGCCCGCCGTTGCGCAGCCGAATCGCATCACCTCTCACATTGATAACAGCCGCACGGTGGTGCTGAGCGGCCGGACGCTGCGGCTTGCTAACTCGGGCAACGACGCGGGTCCGGTGGAAAGTGGTTTTTCCCTTACCGGCATTACTCTGTCGCTGGCGCGTTCGGCGGCTCAGCAGGCGGACCTGGATCAACTGCTCCTGGCACAGCAGAATCCCGCATCCTCTGATTTCCACCAATGGCTTATGCCGGAGCAGTTTGCCGATCGCTTCGGCGCGAGCCAGAGCGACTTAGCGCAAATCCAAGCGTGGTTACGGGCGCAAGGCTTCGCACTCGGTTACACGGCGCGCAGCCGCACTTATGTATCTTTCAGCGGCACCGCGCAGCAGGTTCAGAACGCGTTTCACACCGAAATTCATCGCTATCGCGTGGGCGGGCAGATGCACTACGCCAACGCGAGCGATCCCTCCATCCCGGAGGTGCTGGCGGGTCTGGTGGCCGGTCTGCGCGGCCTCGACGATTTTCATCCCCAGCCGCTGGTCCGGGAGGCGCCGCCGCAACTCAGCGGCAGCCGCGGTTCGCACAATCTCGGCCCTGGCGATTTCGCAGCCATTTATGACGTGACGCGGCTGTACAACCAGGGCATAGACGGTACCGGACAAAAAATCGCGGTAGCGGGCCAAGCCGCCATTTCGACCAGCGACATTACCGCGTTCCGCAACAAGTTCAACCTCGGCCCGCCGAATCTCCAGACGGTGTTGGTGCCCGATAGTCCAACTGAGTTCGGGGGAGCCATGGACGTGCTGGAAGCGGACCTGGATATCGAGTGGGCGGGGGCGGTGGCGCCCAAGGCCACCATCGTGTACGTATTCGCGCCGGACGCGTGGGATGCGGCAGATTGGGTGATCGCCGAAAAACTGGCGCCGGTGCTGAGCTTCAGTTTCGGCTCCGGCTGCGAGTTGTACGATCTGATCTTTATGACGGACTGGCGCGCCACCGTGCAGCAGGCCAACGCGGAGGGCATCACCATGCTGGTCGCCTCCGGCGACATCGGAGCCGCCGAGTGCGAGTTTCTGGACAACCCCTACCCTGTGATCGCGCAAAGCGGGTTGGGTGTGTCAGAGCCGGCTTCGATTCCGGAAGTCACTGCCATGGGCGGTTCCGAGTTCAACGAAGGCAGCGGCACTTATTGGAACGCCAGTGGCTCGGCCCTGGGCTACATACCGGAGATGGCGTGGAACGATACCGCACTGGTCGCCGCCTTCTATGCCACCGGGGGCGGCGCCAGCCTTTATTTTGCCCAACCGCCTTGGCAGACCGGTCCCGGAGTGCCAAGCGATGGATGGCGGCATCTGCCCGACTTGTCGTTTCCGGCCTCCCCCGTTCACGATCCCGTCTACATTTACAGCGGCGGCTCCGCCGGGCTGGTAGGCGGCACATCCTGCGCGACGCCGATGATGGCCGGCGTGCTGGCGCTGCTGAACCAGTACCTGGCCCAGACACACCCAGGCCTGGGAAACATCAACCCGGCTCTTTACCGGATGGCGCAGAGCGCACCGCAGACATTTAACGATATCGTCGTCGGCGACAACATGGTGCCCTGCGCGGTTGGCTCGCCCGATTGCGTCAACGGTTCGCTGGGATGGGCGGCTGGCCCGGGATACGATTCCGCGACCGGGCTGGGCTCGGTCGATGTCTACAATTTCGTTCAACAGTGGAGCAGCGCTGCGCCGGTCAATGCCTCCGTGGTGGCTTCCATTAACAAGGACCCGGTTTCCCAGACTGCGCCGGATGCGAGCGGCAATAGCTGGCAGTTTCAGTTGCGGCTGACCGAAGAAGCCGGCATCGGCGCCACGCTCACCGGCTTCACGATTAACAGCACCGACTATTCTTCGCAGATTGCCACCCTCTTCGGCACTGCGTCGATCCCGGCGGGGGGCTCGATTTCTGCGTCATACGGTTTCCAGAATCTTCCCAATCCATCCAACGTGGTCTTTGGTTTTTCGGGCGTGGATGCGAGCGGCGCCCAATGGAGCACTTCGCTTACGGTTCCATTCCAGGGCCCGCAAACGCAGATGACCGTGGGCGGCATCAGCAACGCCGCCAGCGGCCAGCAGGCTTACGCACCCGGCATGATCCTGAGCGTGTACGGCGCGGGGATGGGCGATTTCGCGCAGGCAGCGGGCGCGACTCCGCTGCCGGCGATGCTGGCTGGGTTCGAAGCGTGGGTCAATAATGATGCCAATGGTGCCACTCTTGAATCGACGCCGCTCTACTACGTTTCACCCAACCAGGTGAATCTGCAGATACCTTACGGGATCACTCCCGGCCCGGCCACGCTCTCGCTCGGCGGACCCTGGGGCGGCGTTAACTTCAACTTCACGGTTTCCGCCGCGGCTCCCGGCATTTTCATGTTCGCCGATGGCAGCGTTAACCCCTCTAACACCGCTCATGCGGGAGACACGGTGGTGATATACATTACCGGCGACGGCGCGTCCAGCCCGCCCCAGTTGGCCGGCTGGACGCCCTCGAACAACGGCGTGGTGCCAGTGCCGCAGCAGACGGTGTCGATAACGGTGGGCGGCATTGCCGTTGCGCAGCCGTTTGCGTTCATCGGCATTCCAAGCTGGTCGGTGGGAGTGACGCAGATCAACTTCAGCATCCCCGTCAATATTCCGGCCGGTCCTCAACCGGTGGTGGTGACGGTCGGCTCCGCCTCGAGTTTCCCGGCCACCATCACGATCCTGCCATAGTGTGGCGTGCAGTTTACCGTAACCGGCCGGGCACAGGCGCGCGTCTAATGGGTTGTCTGCGTCCCCGAGGGCTGTCCTTAAAACTGCTAACCAACGAGCACTGCATATGATTAAGCCACAATGTTGTCTCGCCCTTTGGGCGATCCTGGGAGCGGCATCGCCTGCGCTATTGGCACAGCCGGACCGCATCACTTCGCGCATCGATAGCAACCAGTCCGTGGTGCTGACCGGGCGGGTGCCTCGGCAGGCCACCGCTCAAAATGACGCCGGGCCGGTTGAGAACAGCTTTCCCATCTCCGGGATAACCCTGATGCTGAAACCCTCCGGGGCGCAGCAGGCGGACCTGAACCAACTGCTGCTGGCGCAGCAGGATTCGACATCGTCGAATTATCGCCAGTGGCTCACGCCGGAGCAGTATGCCGACCGTTTCGGGGGCAGCGCCGGCGATCTGGCGAAGATCACGGCGTGGCTGGAATCGCTGGGCTTTTCCACAGGCTACATCGCGCGCGCCCGCAATTTCGTCGCGTTCAGCGGCACGGCGCAGCAGGTCGCCAACGCGTTCCACACCCAGATTCACCGCTACACCGCGAACGGAGTGACGAACTACGCCAACGCGACTGATCCTTCCATTCCCGCCGCGCTGGCAGGACTGGTATCCGGAATTCGCGGGCTCAATAATTTCCGGCTCAAGCCGCGCGTTAGAAAAGTGCAGCCCAAGCTTTACGAACCCAGCCTAGGGGGAATAGTAGTCGGACCCACCGATTATGCGACTATCTATGACGTCAAGCCACTCTACACCGAGAGCGTCAATGGCACCCTCATCAATGGCGCCGGCCAGAAGATCGCGATCGTAGGGCAATCGGCAATTCAGGCGTCGGATATCACCAGGTTTCGCAGCGCCTTCGGCTTAGGCGCAGCGAACCTGACGCTGAAGGTGGTGCCTTACAGCGCGACGTATCCTGACGGCGGGAGTCCCGGGATTGTGGGAGGGGACGAGACTGAGTCCGACCTGGACATCGAATGGTCGGGGGCTGTGGCGCCCAACGCCACGGTTGTTTTCGTTTATTCAGGTGACGTATGGACGTCTGCCCAGTATGCCATCGATCAGAATTTCGCCCCGGTGCTGAGCATGAGCTACGGCGCGTGCGAGGAATTCGATCTGGTCGATCTGGATTCCGAGCGCGGCTCTGCGCAGCAGGCCAACGCGGAAGGCATTACGATGCTGGCTGCCTCGGGCGACTCCGGCGCCGCCGATTGCGACAACAACAACCCTCCCAACCAGGCCCCCCCATCATTGGCCGAGGGCGGGTTGGCGGTGGATGCGCCTGGTTCTTTTCCCGAAGTTACTTCGATGGGAGGCACACAGTTCAATGAAGGAAGCGGCAACTATTGGCCCGGTGGCGCGGCTAACGGCTACATTCCCGAAACGGTATGGAACGACAGCCCGGTGTTCGGTTCCATCGGCGGTGGTGGCGGCGGCGCCAGCGTTTACTTCACACAACCGCCATGGCAGAACAACCTCGGGCTGAACGACGGAATGCGGCACGTGCCCGATCTTTCCTCTGCGTCCTCCGACAACCATGATCCCTTCTATATGTACACGAGCGACAACTCGTTTGGGCCGGCGGGCGCGATCGGGATCGGCGGCACATCGTGTGCCGCACCCAGCATGGCCGGCATCATAGCGCTGCTCAATCAGTACCTGGTAGCCACCGGCGCCATCAAACAGCCCGGCTTGGGCAACATCAACCCGACCCTGTACGCACTGGCAAAAACCCAAAGCAGCGCGTTTCACGATATCGTGACCGGCAACAATATCCAACCCTGCGCCGATTCGCCCGATTGCGTCAATGGCTTCCTGGGCTGGTCGGCCGGCCCAGGTTACGATTCGGCCAGCGGGCTGGGCTCGGTGGATGCTTACAACCTGGTTCACGCGTGGAACACGGCGCTGGCTACGCAGGCGCAAGTGGTCGCCTCCCTCGACCAGAATCCGGTGTACGAGACCGGCACCAACGTGTGGACCTTTAAGTTGACACTGACGGAAGAGGCCGGCGTCGGCGCCACGCTCACCGGGCTCACCATCAACGGTGCCAGCTACACGCCTTCGCAGATATTCAGCACCGCGGCCATTGCCGCGAACGGCTCGATTTCGGCATCCTATAGCCTGCGAAATCTTAACGTGTCCAACGGGCCGGTCGGCGTCGTCTTCGGCTTTTCGTTCGCGGGTGCGAACGGCGCCACATGGAGCACCACGATGACCGTTCCGTTTGCAGGCCCCCAGCCCCTGTGGGCGATCGGCGGCTTCAGCAACGCGGCCAGCGGACAGGTGTCATTTGCTCCAGGCATGCTGATCAGCGTGTACGGCTCGGGAATGGGCAACTTCGCACAAGCGGCCACCATTATTCCCGTGCCCGAATACATGGCTGGATTCGAAGCTTCGGTCTCGGACCAGTACGGCGATTATGAGCCGGCGCCGCTCCTTTACGTTTCGCCCAACCAGGTGAACTTGCAGATCCCTTACGAAATTCAGCCCGGGCCGGGAGCCACGCTGGAGGTGGGCAATCCCTATACATACGCCAACATCAATTTCACCGTTTCCAGTGCCGCCCCGGGCATATTTTCGTACGGCGATACTAGCCCCGTGAGGAGCCCGATCGGCTCCGGTTCGGCTCGTGCCGGGCAAGACGTGGCGATCTATGTGAATGGCGTGGGCCACGTCAGCGTAGATCCCGATGATGGCTCCACGCCGCTGGCCAACAGCAACCCCTCGCCGCTGCTGCCCGTATCAATCACCGTGGGTGGCATCGCGGTCGCGAAGCCATACGCCTACATCGGCATCCCGAACTGGTCGGTGGGAGTGACGCAAATCAACTTCACCATTCCCGGCGGCGTGGGGACCGGGCCGCAACCGGTGGTGGTGACCGTCGGCGGCGTTCCCAGCTTGCCGGCGAATATCACGATTACGCAGTAATCGTGCGCACGCACTCGTGCGTCGGCATATCTGCCGACGCCGGCCGCCCTAGGGCGAAGAAACGTCGAGAAGAATCTCGACGCGGCAGGCAGGACCGCCTACGGCTCGCTCTGGCCCCTGAATTGCGACCTTTTACCCGGTGTTGTCTTTTTCAACTGCCGGAGGAGCGGAAGGGGGTTATTTCACCCAAACTCGGGGGCATATGGCACAAATTGAGGAGCTTCGGTTGCACGAATTCACATCTGGTCTTACCCAGGACCAGGTCGCGAGTCTCGCAGCGCTGGCCCATCCGGTGGAATTCGAACCGGATGAGTTGATTCTGATGGACGGCCAGCGCTCCACCGCCTTTTACCTGGTGATCTCGGGAAGCGTAGCGGTCGAGTTGTGCGCGCCGCAATACACGGTAGTGGTCCAGGCTCTGGGAGCGGGCCGGGCCTTCGGATGGTCGTCCCTGCTGGACTGGCACGACACGCTGTTTCAGGTGCGCGCGCGGGAGCGCACCATGGCGCTGCGCCTGGAAGGCCATGCCCTGAAAGAGCTATGCCGCACCGACCCCGCCTTGGGAGTTGAGATCTTGCGGCGCACGTTGCAGGTGGTGGCCGGACGGGTGAAGGCCACCGAATTCCGGTTTGCCGAAATGTGCGGCGTACGTGTGGAGGGGCCGCGCGCGCAAGCGCTTCGGCGCGCGGACAGCCGCGTGTTATCATAAAAAAGTTACCAGCATCACTTCATTTCCCGAGGTCAAATCCAGTTGGCTTTAGTCGAAGGTTGCCGGCACGCTCTCGAAATCTCCATCCCGGCAGCGGAAGTGGAAAACGAGACTACGCGCGTTGCCGCCGACGTCCAAAAACGCGCCAAGCTTCCCGGCTTCCGTCCCGGGAGAGCTCCCTCATCATTGATTCGCAAGCAGTTTGCCGGTGACATCCGGCAGCAGGTGTTGGAGAACCTGATCCCCAAGACGCTGCAAAAGCAGTTCGAGGCCGAGAACCTCAACGTGGTCGGCACGCCCGATATCAGCGACGTGCACTTCCACGAAGGCGAACCGCTCCACTTCAAGGCCGAGTTTGAAGTGGTGCCGAACATCGAGCTCGGCGAATACCACGGCATCGAAGTGGCTTATAGCGATCCGGAGGTCACCGAGGAAGACGTTGCCAAGCGCATCGAGGAACTTCGCGAGCAGAAGGCCGAGTACCTCAACGTGGACCCGCGCCCGCTCGACAACGGCGACTTCGCGGTGGTGGCTCTGGAGAGCGTCTCCGGCGTGGAAGGCGAGCCGGTCAAGCAGGAAGAAATGGTGCTCGAAATCGGCGGCGCCGATACATTCGACGCCTTCACCGAGAACCTGCGCGGCCTCAGCCCCGAAGACGAGAAGGAATTCGAAGTTACCTATCCGGAGAACTACGGCGCGGCGCGTCTGGCGGGAAAAACCGTGAAGTTCCACGCCACCGTTCGCGGGGTCCGCAAGAAGGAACTGCCAGAGATCAACGACGAATTCGCCCAGGATCTGGGCGATTACCGAAACCTCGAGGAGTTGCGCGATGCCGTGCGCAAGAACATTCTGGCACAGCGGCAATTCGAGGCGCAGCAGGCGGCCAAGGACAAAATCGTCGAGGCGCTGGTGGACCAGCATGGCTTCGCTGTCCCCGAGACGTTCGTCGACCGGCAGATTCGCACCCGGGTCGAGCAGAGCCTGCGCGCCATGAATGCCGACGGCATGGACCTGAAGTCCCTCAAGCTCGATTGGGCCAAGGTGAAGGAAACACAGCGCGACAAGGCCGTGCGCGAGGTCAAGGCTTCCTTGCTGCTGGCGCGCATCGCGGAACGGGAGGCGATTCACGCCACCCGCGACGAGGTCGATAAGGAAGTCGAACGCCTGGCGCGCATGCAACGGGAACCGGTGGCCGCCCTGCGTATAAAATTTGAAAAGGATGGCACTCTAGGGCGTATCGCCCACCATATTCAGACGGAGAAAACGCTCACTTTCCTGTTCGAACAGGCGCGCAAGACTGCCTGACACTTGGGATAGCAGTACTACCTTCATTGCTAAGAGAGCCGCTTCAGGTGATAATAGAAATAGCATTGGGTGACTCGTCTTGCCCCCCCGGGGGTTCCGGGGACAAGGCGGCACCGCCGGAGTCGCGGCGGAAGAGGAGATAATTGCGTGAAGCGTGCCGGATCCGACGATGCTTTACGATGTTCGTTCTGTCATAAGAGCCAGGACGTAGTCGGTAAGCTCATTTCCTCTCCCAGCGACTATCCCCGTGCGTACATCTGCGACGAATGCATCGCTGTCTGCAACTCGATTTTAGAGGATGACAAATCCGAGCCTGCCGGAGGCAGCCCCAACAAGATCCCCAAGCCATTGGAAGTCAAGGAGTTCCTCGACCAGTACGTGATCGGGCAGGATGGCACCAAGAAGAAGCTGGCGGTGGCCGTGTACAACCATTGCAAGCGCATCCACATGAACCGCTTGCGCACCACGGAAGTGGAGCTGCAAAAGTCGAATATTCTGTTGATCGGCCCCACGGGAACTGGCAAGACTTTGCTGGCCCAGACTTTGGCCAAGATCCTGGACGTGCCCTTTGCCATTGTCGACGCCACGACACTCACCGAGGCCGGCTATGTGGGCGAGGATGTGGAGAACATCATCCTCAAGCTCCTGCAGGCCGCCGATGGCGATGTGCAGAAGTGCCAGCAGGGAATCATTTATATCGATGAGATCGACAAGATCTGCCGCAAGGACGAGAACCCGTCCATCACCCGCGACGTCTCGGGTGAAGGTGTGCAGCAGGCGCTCCTGAAGATCCTCGAAGGCACGGTGGCCAACGTTCCCCCGCAGGGCGGACGTAAGCATCCCCACCAGGAATTCACGCCGGTGGATACCACCAATATCCTCTTCATTTGCGGCGGCGCGTTCGTCGGCTTGGAGAAAGTCATCGGCAAGCGTGCCGGCAAGAAATCGATCGGGTTCATGCAGGAAGAGGACAAGGGATCCAAGCTGACCGGCATGAGCGGGCGCCGCGATATCGACCTGCTCTCGCACGTGCAGCCCATCGATCTCATCAAGTTCGGTTTCATCCCCGAGTTCATCGGCCGTCTGCCGGTCACCGCAGTGCTGGAAGATCTCGACCGCAGCGCCCTGATCCAGATCCTCACCAAGCCCAAGAACGCCATCGTCAAGCAATACCAGAAACTATTCGAGTTCGAGAACGTGCGGCTGCGATTCTCCGACGATGCTCTCGATGCGATCGCGGATCTCGCCATGGAACGGAAAGTCGGAGCGCGCGGGCTGCGCATGATTCTGGAAGACCTGATGCTCGACCTCATGTACTACCTGCCGTCCTACAAGAAGGTCCGCGAGTTTCAGGTCACCAAAGACATGGTGCTGGCGCAGAAAATCAGTCTTACACTGCTGGAGAAGGCAGGCTAGCCTTTCTACCGGCTAGCGCCGTTCCAGCTTATTTGGGATAATCTTCTCAAGCCACCCATCGGCGCCGGAACGAGTGTGTACTGGCGAGAGCGGTAAGCTTTAGCGTCCGGCGAGCGGTGGTTGCAATTCAGGCATCTTGGGTTCGGGAGGGCTGAACCTGTCTTGTTGCGGGGACGGGGGCCTGGCTGGTTCGTCCGGGGGGACAAAAAATGCTCACTTCAAAGGAAAAATCCGATACAAAGCGTCTGCCGATGATGCCCATCCGCGACGTGGTCATCTTTCCCTACATGATGACTCCGTTCGTGGTGGGCCGCGAGCAGAGCGTGCGAGCGCTCGAAGAGGCTATGGCGGGCGACAAAAAGATCTTTCTCGCCACCCAGCACGATGCCTCCATCGACGACCCCAAACCCGACGAAATCTATACCGTTGGCTGCATCGTCAACATCGTACAGAGCCTCAAGCTGCAGGATGGCAACATCAAGGTGCTGGTCGAAGGCGTGGAGCGCGGCAAGGTGGTATCGGTTTCCGGCGACGAAGGCTTCCTCCGCGTGGTGCTGCGCACGGCCTTCTATAAAGTCGAGCCGGGCCCGCAACTGGACGCGCTCATCAGCCGCGTCACCGGCCTGTTCGACCAGTACGTGAAGCTCAGCCAGAACCTGAACTACGAGCAGATGATCGCGGCCATTCGCGTGGACGATCCGGGCAAGCTGGCGGATACGGTGGGCGCCAATCTGCAGCTCACTATCGAAGAGAAGCAGGAGCTGCTCGAAATCTTCGACCCCGTCGAGCGGCTGACTCGCGTGGCCGAGATGCTCGATATCGAAATCGAAAAACTGAATGTCGATCGCACCATTCAGGGCCGCGTGAAGCGCCAGATGGAGAAGGCGCAAAAAGAGTATTACCTCAACGAGAAGATCAAGGCCATCCAAAAAGAACTGGGGCGCGGCGAAAAGAGCGAAGTCGACGAGCTGAAAAAGCGCATCGAGACCGCCGGGATGACCGCGGATGCGCTCGAAAAGGCCTTGGCCGAGTTGAAGCGGCTGGAGAACATGCCGCCCATGTCGGCCGAATCCACCGTCAGCCGCAACTACCTGGACTGGCTGCTCGCGGTGCCGTGGAAGAAGAAGTCGAAGGAAATCCGCGACCTCAAGTTCGCCGAGAACGTGCTCGAAAACGACCACTACGGCCTCGAAAAGATTAAAGAGCGCATCCTCGAATTCCTCGCCGTGCGCCGCCTGGTGAAGAATCCCAAGGGGAGCATTCTGTGCTTCGTCGGGCCTCCCGGCGTGGGCAAAACCTCGCTGGGCATGTCGATCGCTAAAGCCACCGGCCGCAAATTCATCCGCCTGTCGCTCGGCGGCGTGCGCGACGAAGCCGAAATCCGCGGCCACCGCCGCACGTATATCGGCGCGCTGCCCGGCCAGATCATTCAGATGATGAAGAAGGCCGGCACCCGCAACCCGGTTTTCATGCTCGACGAAGTGGACAAGATGTCGATGGATTTCCGCGGCGACCCTTCGGCGGCGCTGCTGGAAGTTCTCGACCCCGAGCAGAACTTCATGTTCGTGGATCACTACCTGGATGTCGAGTACGATCTGAGCCAGGTTTTCTTTATCGCCACCGCCAACGTGCTGCATACCATTCCGCCGGCGCTGCAGGACCGCATGGAAACCATCCGCCTTCCCGGCTACACCGAGCTCGAGAAAATGGAGATCGCCCGGCGCTTCCTGGTGCGTAAACAGATGGAAGCCACCGGCCTGACCTCCGGCCAGATCGAATTCGACGATACCGGCATCAATGGCCTGATCCAGTACTACTCGCGCGAAGCCGGCGTCCGCAACCTGGAGCGCGAAATCGGCAATGTGTGCCGCAAGGTCGCCCGCCAGGTGGTGAACGCGCAGGGCGGAAAAGACAAGAAGGCGCCCGCCAAGGCCGTGATTGACGGCGACAAGCTGCCCGAACTGCTTGGCCCCTGGAAGTTCCGCGACCTGCTGGTGGAAAAGAAGAACGAAGTCGGCGCCGCGGTGGGCCTGGCGTGGACCGAAGTCGGCGGCCAGCTCCTCACCACCGAATGCACGCTGATGGAAGGCAAAGGCAAACTCACCATCACCGGCAAATTGGGCGAGGTAATGCAGGAATCCGCGCAAGCCGCCATGAGCTACATCCGGTCCCGTGCCACCACGTTCGGCCTGCCGCGCGATTTTTACCGCAACCTCGACGTGCATATCCACGTTCCCGAGGGCGCCATCCCCAAGGACGGTCCTTCGGCCGGCATCACTCTGGCCACCACCATTTGCAGCGCACTAACAGGCATTCCGGTGCGCGGCGACGTGGCCATGACCGGTGAAATCACCCTCCGTGGCAAGGTGCTGCCGATCGGCGGATTGAAGGAGAAGTTGATGGCGGCGCACCGGCACGGCATACTGGAGGCAATCGTCCCGCGGGAGAACGAGAAGGATCTCGCGGACATTCCGGACGCCATCAAGAAAACCATGAAGATCGATTTCGTGGAGTCCATGGATCAGGTTTTGAAAATCGCGCTGGAGCGTGAAGTGGTGGCTTTGCCGATGGCGCCGGTTGCCGCCGTCGACCTGCCGGCCATGGAACAGGGTCTGGCGCATTAGGAGCCGCTTGGAAACTTCGCCACTGCCGCGGCCGGCGTTCGCTATCGGGAGCGCCCCCTTGCGGGTGCGGGAAACAGGCTACACTATAATTGACATCCGAATTTGTAGTTAGCGCCGGTTCCGCGGACCTGTTTCCGCGAGACCGGCTGCCGGAAGTCGCGTTTTTAGGGAGAAGCAACGTAGGGAAATCCAGCTTGATTAATGCCCTAACCGGGCAGAAACGGCTGGCTTTCACCAGCAACACACCGGGCCGGACACAGACCATCAATTTTTATCGCATCGACGGAGCGTTCTATTTCGTCGATCTTCCCGGATATGGTTACGCCCGGGCCCCTCTCCGGCTTACGCTGGAGTGGAAAAAGCTGATCGAGCAATATCTCGAAACTAGGGGAACCTTAAGATTGTCCTGCCTGGTCCTCGACCCCCGCCGCGGATGGATGGAGCACGATCTCCAGTTGAAACGGTGGCTGGAGGAGCGAGGCAGGCCGTATCTGGTAGTCGCCACCAAGATCGATAAGTTGAATCAATCGGAGCAAGAGCACGGCTTACGCAACATCCGCCAGGAAGGCGCGGAGCCGCTGCCGTTCTCGGCCGCCACCGGCCGGGGAGCGAGGGAAATTTGGCAAGCAATCACGAAGACACTCCAAACACGGTAGGCAACGTCCCACCGCAGGAAAAACCCACCGAAAAGCAGCCCGCCGCCATGGCGCCCCCTGCCCACGAAACCACCGCCGCCGCCGAGGGCGCGGGAAACGGTGCGCCCGAAGCCGCCGTAGAGAAAACCGAGGCTCCCGAGCGTCCGGCCAAACAGCACGGCGAACGCCCGCCCAAAGCCGCCGCCGTGGCGGCGCCGCCGAAGCCCGAACCGCCCAAGCCCGAATCGGACGCCAAGCCCACTGACGGCAAACCGGCCGAGCCCAAACCGGAAGAGGCCGCGCCCCCCTCCGGCGCGCATCTCAGCGACACCGGACCCGGCGCGCAGCGGCGCAAACATGCCGCGCAGCTCGCCAAGAACGGCACGCCCACGCTGGACCTGGTCGAACTGAAGGACATGAGCATTCAGAAGCTCAACCAGGTCGCCAAGGATATGGGCATTTCCGGAGCCGCCGGCCTGCGGAAACAGGAGCTCATCTTCAAGATCCTCCAGACGCAGGCCGAAAAATCGGGCCTCATCTTTTCCGAGGGCGTGCTCGAATGCCTGCCCGACGGCTTCGGCTTCCTGCGCGCACCCGAATACAACTATCTGCCCGGCCCGGACGACGTCTATGTTTCGCCCTCGCAGATCCGGCGCTTTGACCTGCGCACCGGCGATACCATCTCCGGCCAGATCCGCCCGCCCAAGGAAGGCGAGCGCTACTTCGCGCTGATCAAGGTCGATGCCATCAACTTCGAGCCTCCCGAGGAAGCCCGCAACAAGATCTTCTTCGACAACCTCACGCCGCTCTATCCCAATGAGCGGATGAAGCTCGAAACCACGCGCGAGAACTTTTCCGGCCGCGTGATGGATCTGCTGACACCGGTGGGCAAGGGACAGCGCGGGCTGATCGTTTCGCCGCCGCGCACCGGCAAGACCATGCTGTTGCAGGCCATCGCCAACTCCGTCACCACCAACCACCCCGAGGTCACCCTCATCGTGCTGCTGATTGACGAGCGCCCCGAGGAAGTCACCGACATGCAGCGCAGCGTGCGCGGCGAAGTCATCAGCTCCACCTTCGACGAGCCGGCCACGCGCCACGTCCAGGTGGCTGAAATGGTCATCGAAAAAGCCAAGCGGCTGGTCGAGCACAAGCGCGACGTAGTCATCCTGCTCGATTCCATCACCCGCCTGGCGCGCGCATACAATACCATCGTTCCGCCCTCCGGCAAAGTGCTCTCGGGCGGCGTCGATTCCAACGCCTTGCAGCGCCCCAAGCGCTTCTTCGGCGCCGCGCGCAATATCGAGGAGGGCGGATCGCTGACCATCATCGCCACCGCGCTCATCGACACCGGCAGCCGCATGGACGACGTGATTTTCGAAGAGTTCAAGGGCACCGGCAACATGGAAATCCACCTCGAGCGGAAGCTGGTGGATAAGCGCGTTTTCCCCGCCATCGACATCAACAAGAGCGGCACCCGCAAGGAAGAACTGCTGCTGCCCAAGGAAGAACTGAACCGCGTCTTCATTCTGCGCCGCGTCCTCAATCCGCTATCCCCGGTTGAGACCATGGAACTGCTGCTCGACAAGCTGGGCAAGACGCGCAGCAACGGCGAATTCCTGTCGTCGATGAGCGGCTAGCGCCAAGACCGTGGAATTCGATGCCGTTGAGAAAACCACCCCTGCATTCAGGCGGGAGATGAGAAGGCTGCACAAAAAAAGGCGGCGGGAGTCGAGCTCCCGCCGCCGAGGTTAGTTCCCGAAGAAATCGGGGTACCGAGTTTAGGTGATGTTGAAGATGATGGTCACCTCACCGGTAAGGTTGGGTGTAGCTGCTGTGTCGGTGATGGTGAATGTGACCGCTGTTACCGAGTTCGCAGCGCCGGAACCTGGGGTACCCGTGATGGTTCCGTCGCTGTTCAGCGCCAAAGTGCCCGGCAACGTTGGCGATGCGCTGTTGCTGGAAATCGCGTAAGTGTAGGTGGGGCTAGCGCTCCCCTCGCTTCCCACTATGGCCAGGGTGCTCGCCGCAATTGTTGCGGTATTCGCGCAATTGTAGACGTAAACGGGGTTGGCCTTAGCGCCGGTCGGGCCGCTGGTCGCGTCCGTGACCGTGCCCAGCAGTCCCTGGACCACGCTCAGCGTGACACCAGTGGCCTGGCTGAAAACCGAATTAGATGAAATCACGACCGGCAGGGACGCGGCCGTGCCAGTCACGGTGCCTGCCCCTGAGGCGGTGTTGATGAGGGTTACGGTGGGAAGCTGCACATTAATCTGATACAGCCCCGCGACCGCACCATCCACCCAGCCGGCATACTGGAGCGTAGCAGTCGCTCCCCCGATCTTAACCGTAGGAAGGTCGGCACTCGCCGGGGTCGCGCTTGACAGGCACGGCGGAAGACTCGGGATCAGGCTGCCCTGCATCACGAGTCCGTCGTTGGAAGCCAGCGCCGAGCCGGCCGGGATGGTCCCATTGACGGCAGCCAGGTAGTTAGCCGCCGTAATGCAGTTAGCGGACCAGGTCCCCGAAGCCCCTGTGACGTCGGGCGAGCCCAGGCCTGTAACATAGAGCATGATGCTATCGGAGTCGTTAGCGCCGGTCCTGGCGATCGCCGGAGCAGTTGTGGTGATCAAGGCATAGGTCGGCGCCACAAGTGCCGCGGCGGCGCCCTGTCCATCGCCATTCACCGTGAAGACGCCGGGATCGGTTTGGACAACCGTCACGGGATAGGGTTTACTCTGAAGCAGGGTCCCACCCGTACCGTAACCGAAGCTCACAATGATGTCGACCACGGTGCCGATGTGGGTTGAGAGCGCCGCGGGCGCGATCAGGTTGATCTGGCCGTTGGTGGCAAACAGCAGCGGGGCAACTCCGATTGCCGATCCCGCCGCAGAAACGCCGTGGGGGAAGAAAGTGACGCTGAGGTTGCGCGGATTGGCGGCGGAGGACGGATCGGGACTGAGCGCGGTCAGATAGCGAAGAGTTGTCGGGTCCGTCTGTCCGTACAGAACCGCGTTCGCGCCATTCGCCAGGCAGCCGGTGCTGCCGGAGACGCAGAAGTTCGTCCCGAAAATGCTCAGGATATCGTAGGGAGCCACGGTCGGCAGGGCCGGCGCAACTGCCTCGGCGTATGACGAGGCGCTGGTAACCGCCTGCACAATCGGACTGGTGCCGATGCTGAGTTGGAAAGTACCGCTGGCGCCAGTGCTGTTAGCCGGCGTGGGAGTGGAGCAGGTGGTTTGCGCGACCGCCGGGTTGCAGACGGCCAGGGTTACAGTCGCGTTGCCGGAAAAGGGCAAATTCGGATCGGCCGAAGCTGGCACTGTAATGGTCAGGTTGATGGCGGAGGGTAAGACCGTGCCGATGGCAATCGCGGCATCCGGCACCATGAGCGACCCGCCCGTGGGGACAATTCCCACTTGCGTACCAGTCCCGCCTGGGACGAATCCGGAACCGCTGATAACCATGTTGAATACGGTCCCGGCCGCGGCGGTTGGCAGGCTCGCAGGAGTGATGCCGGTGATCACGGCGCCTGGAGACAGGACGTTTACGTTAATCGTGACAACGCACGATCCTCCGACACTTCCGCACGCATTAACAAGAGTGTCAACCGGGGCGATGGTGACCGTCCCGATCAGGGTAGTGCCGGGCGCGGCGGCGCCGAAGACCGATTGCAGGAACGTCACTTGGAGCGGGCTGCCGAAACTATAGGCCAGACCTTCTCCCCCAGGAATGCTGACTTGCGGATTCAAGCTGGTTGAAGTCGCGCCGCTGGAGAGTGCGACGGTATAGGCGATCGGCGCGTCGCTCGAAACCGGCGTGATCAGGGTCGTCGGAAGGGCCGTTCCCCATGTCCAGTTAATGGTCACCGGGTTGGTCGTTCCCCCGACGATCGACATCGTGGCCGCTGGGTTACTCACCTGGAGGGTGACCTGTATCGTGCAGTCCTGTGCGCCGGAGACCGTGAGGTGAACGGTTGCCGAGTAGGTGCCCAGGGCCAGCGTTTTGGCCCCGCTGCTCACCGCGAAGGTGATTACCGCGGTCCCGCCGCCGGTGACGCCGGTGAAGCCGCCGCCGGCGGTGGTCGCACTGAGCCAGAGTGGGACAGTGGCTGTGTTGATTTGGAAGTACGTGGCGGAACTTGCCGTAATCGTACTGGTTGCCGTACTGGAAGGGCTGGTGCCAGTCGTGTACGTCAATACGGTCGGCGCGGAAGCCGTCAACGGGTCTGCGACGCCGACGGTGACGACGACCGGCAGGAGTTTGTCCGACGCCAGGGGACTCGTCAAATGAACCGCATAAGTGGTGGACCCCAGGGACAGTGCGCCGCATCCGGCCGCGGCTGTCAGTGTGAAGGTTTGCGCCGCGACCGCGGCCGTCACGGGCGTCGTAGATGTTCCCGCACTACCCGTCACCGTGAGCCAGCTAGGCAGCGCATCGTTATTGCCGGCGGAATTACTTACGTAGAACGGCGTTCCACCGGTGGCGGTGGACGTGACCTGGACGGCCTGGTTTGACCCAGTGTACGTATACGGCGCGCTGCCGGCGCTCCTGGTGCAGGTGAGGGTCACCGGGCTGGGCGTAGCTGCCAGGGCGGTCCCGGAATTCGTAACGATCAGGCTTAGGTTTACGACGAGAGCCGTACCAGTCGTTGGAGTGAACGTAACTGTTCCGGTGGTTGTGCCGACAGTCATGCCTTTGCACCCGGGAGTGGCGCTGAAAACGAAGTTCGTGGGCGTGGGATTCGCACCGACCGACGCCGAGCCGGGAAGCGCGATGAGGCCCGTCAGCGTGCCGGAAAGCGTCGGCGTAACATTACCGTTGCTCACCGACACGGACGCCAGGGCAATCGTCACCGGGGGAGCCCCGATGAGCGTGTCGCAGGTAAGGTTAAGCGCAGTTGGGTTGGATGTCAGTGTAGCGGTCGCTGCTTGCAAAGTGCCCGTGCAGATGACCAGCGCGAGGATCGCAAGGAGCACCTTGAGAAAACGTGCTTGAGACATATGTGTGTTTTTTCTCCTTATGTTTACCCACGCTGAGTGCCTGGGTACATTCACCATATCGGTGTAGGCGAGAGATTCTTCAGAGCAAGGCCGCGTTTTTCGCGAGCCGAACCGTGTGCGCGACTTGAAAGAGGGCGGACACGCAGGTCCTTTGGTACTGGCAAGCTAAAGCGTGTCCCACCGGTACCCCTGCTTGTCCGGCGCGAGATTCTGCGCTACCTATAAATAATGTCCACCACGCGCGATGACATACGGTATGCGCTGCGCTCCATGCGCAGAAATCCCGGATTCACTGCCGTCGCCGTCGCTTCGCTGGCGCTCGGTATCGGCGTGAATACCGCCATCTTCAGCCTGGTGGATCAACTGCTCCTGTGGTCCGTTCCGGCGCGCGACCCCGGCCAGCTCGTGAATATCGAAGGAGGCCGCAGCGACACGTACCCCTTCTATCGCGAGTATCGCGACCGCAACCAGGTCTTCTCCGGAATGCTCGGCACTGGCCATCCGTTGCCTGCCGGCGTCCGGCCGGAGGGAGCGCCGGCGGTGGAAGTCGGGCATGTCTCCTACGTGAGCGGCAACTACTTCCAGACTCTCGGGGTTGGTGCCGCTGCGGGCCGGGTGCTGATGGACTCGGACGACGTGAAGCCTGGCGGATCGCCGGTCGTCATCCTTTCCTACGATTATTGGCAACGCCGTTTCGCGGGCAGCCGCAGCGTCATCGGGCGTAAGTTTGCGGTGAACGGATTCCCTCTCGACGTTGCCGGTATCGCCGAAAAGGGTTTCGGCGGGCTCTTCAACGGTTATCGAACGGACGCTTACATTCCGTTGACCATGTTTCCGCTGACCACGCCTGCGGCCGCGTCCATCTGGAACACGGCGGGCGTGCGATTGCTCAGCTCCGTGGCACGCCTGAAGCCGGGAGTCTCGATGGAGAAGGCGCAGGCCAACCTGCGGGTGATTTGGCCGCAGGCCGCCGACGCGGTCAACGACGCGGCAGTGAAGGCTGGCCGGGGCGCCAGGAAATTCGCCGGAGAAGATAAGCCGACTGTCACACCCGGCGCGCGCGGCGTGTTTTCCGACCGAATCCAGGCGACGGATCCGCTGGTAGTGTTGATGGCAGCCGCCGGCCTGGTCTTGCTGATTGCGTGCGCCAACATCGCTAATCTGCTGCTGGCGCGCGCCGCCGGACGCCGCAAGGAGATCGCGGTCCGCCTGGCGATGGGGGCCCGGCGAGCGCGGCTGGTCCGCCAACTGCTCACCGAGAGCCTGGTTCTGGCCGCCATGGGCGGAGCCGCCGGATTCGCGCTGGCGCGCTGGAGCGTCGCGGCCATCGCGGCGGCGCATCTCGTCAATTCCGACCTGCGCCTGCAGCCCAGCCTCACGCTGGCGGCGTTCTCCGCCGGGCTGACGCTGCTGACGAGTGTTCTTTTCGGCCTGGCGCCCGCTCTGCGCATCACTCGCGTGGATCTGGCGCAAACCACCAGGGAGAGCGGCTCTTCGTCTACGGGATCTCGCGTTCGGCTCGGCAAGTTCCTGATCGCGGGGCAGGCCGCTTTGTCGCTGGCGCTGCTGGTGGGCGCGGGGCTCTTTATCCGGACGTTGCGCAATCTGGAGAACGTCGATCTGGGTTTCGATCGCGATCACGTTGTGCTGATTGACGCCGATGCCGCCCACGCCGGATACAGAGGCCACCGGCTGCGCACCTTCTACGATGAACTGCTGGAGCGCACGCGTCATCTTGCAGGTGTTCGATCCGCCGGCCTGGCCGGGATGACGCCGATGGGTGGGCTCTCGATGTCGCGTTCCTTCTCGGCCGAGGGGTACCAACCTCATCCGGGCGAACGCATGGTTGCAATGTCTAATCCGGTCACCCAGGGATACTTCGCGGCGTTAGGAATCCCACTGCTGCTCGGCCGCGATTTCCTGCCGGAGGACGAACCATCACTTACCCCGAGGGACAATATCTTTGCGGCCCTTGGCGGGATGGGCGGAGGCGGCAATGACACTTCGGTTAACGCATCTCCCATCTGTATCATCAACGAATCGCTGGCCCGCCATCTCTTTGGCGGCGCCAACCCGGTGCGGCGTCATCTCAGCTTTGACGACGTTTACTCCGCCGAAGCGGCGGTCGAGATCGTCGGCGTAGTGAAGGACGTCCGGTATTTCGATGTTAGGAACGCCGATGACGAGGGCGCCATTTATATACCAAGCTGGAGTCACGGCGCGGAAGCGCGCTATCTCGCCGTGCGGGTTGCCGGAAGCCCGGCTCCCGTGATTGCGGCGATCGGGCGGCAACTGCGCCAGATGGATCCGAACGTGCCATTGCTCGCGAGCGACAGCATGGCAGACAGCGTGAATGCGAATCTCAAACACGAGCGCATGATCGCGTACCTGTGCGGCTGCTTTGGCGCGCTCGCGCTGACGCTGGCCGCGGTGGGTTTGTACGGGGTGATGGCCTATGCGGTGGCGCAGCGCACCAGGGAGGTCGGGATACGCATGGCGCTCGGCGCGCGGCGTCTCGACGTCATCGGGATGATCGTGCGCGAAGCGCTGGTTCCGGTTCTCTTTGGTGTTGCGATCGGCATCGCCGGCGCGCTGGCGGCGACTCGCGTGATATCGAGCCTGCTATTCGGCGTCGCGCCGCGCGATCCGCTCTCGTTTATTGTCGCCGTGTGCGGGATGCTCGCCGTGGCACTGCTGGCAGCGGCAATTCCCGCGCGCAGAGCCAGCCGGGTCGATCCCGCGCTCGCCCTCAGGTATGAATGAGTCGTTTAGACGCGGCGCACGCACGCACTACTGCGTGCGCCACAGGTACAATGGCGCCTACCGCCGGAACGCGGCGCGGCCGGCGAATCGCGAGTGCCCTTGCAGCCGCTCTTCAATGCGCAGGAACTGGTTGAATTTCGCTATGCGCTCGCTGCGGCAGCCCGAACCCGTCTTGATGTGGCCGGCGCTGGTGGCGACCGTCAGATCCGCGATGAAGGTGTCCTCGGTTTCGCCCGACCGATGGGAGACGAAGCATCCGTAGGCATTGCGCGCCGCCAGTTCCATCGTGTCCAGCGTCTCGGTCACCGAGCCGATCTGGTTCAACTTGATGAGGACGGCATTCGCGAGTCCCTTGTCGATTCCCTGCTGAAGGATCTTCGCATTGGTGCAGAAGAGATCGTCGCCCACTAACTCGATTTTGTTTCCGAGAGCGACCGTCAGATTGCGCCAGCCATCCCAGTCGTTCTCGCCCATACCATCCTCGAGGAGTACGATCGGGTATTGGTTCACCCAAGACTCCCAGATTTTGATGAGCTCATCGGAGGTAATTGGCTTCTTAGTGGACTTGAAGAGCACGTACTTCCCGTCGTCCCACATTTCACTGGCGGCCGGGTCGAGGCAAATCGAGATATCGGTGGACGGCTTGTAGCCGGCTTTGGTGATCGCTTCCAGAATCAGTTCGACGGCTTCTTCGTTCGATTTCAGGTCGGGAGCGAAACCACCTTCATCGCCCACGGCGGTCGAGTATCCTTTGCCGTTCAGCACCTTCTTCAGTGCGTGGAAGGTCTCGATGCCCATGCGGATCGCCTCGGTAAACGATGGCGCGCTGTGTGGCGCGATCATGAACTCCTGGAAGTCGACGGTGTTGTCGGCATGCTTGCCGCCGTTCAGCACGTTCATGCACGGCACGGGAAGCGTACACGCGTTGGCGCCGCCCAGGTAGCGGTACAAAGGCAGTGAGTGAGCGCTGGCCGCGGCGCGCGCGGTTGCCATGGACACGGCGAGAATTGCATTGGCTCCCAGTTTCGCTTTGTTGGGGGTTCCATCGGCATCGATCATCGCCTGGTCGATGGCTCGCTGGTTGGTCGCATCGTGCCCGATCACGGCATGGGCAAGTTCCTTTCTGACGTGGCCGGCAGCCTTGGTGACGCCCTTTCCGCCATACCGCTGCTTATCGCCATCGCGCAGTTCGACGGCTTCTTTCTCTCCCGTCGATGCTCCCGAAGGAACCGCCGCAACGCCGACCGCGCCGCCATCCAGCACAACCTCGGCCTCAACTGTCGGATTCCCGCGGGAATCCAGGATCTCACGACCCACAACGCTTACGATTTTGGTCATCTATGACTCCTTGTGACTTGCGAATGAAGAAACTCCCACCAGACGGCAGGAGCTATCGGAACCGGTTGCCCGGAACGGCGAAAAGGTGACGCTCCATCACCCGGCGCTCTCGAAGCTCGACTATAACTCATGGCGCCGGCGCGGGCAACACGGCCTGTAGGAAGAAAAACCGGCAAGCTAAAGCGTGCCCTACCAACGCTCAGCGGGACGCGCGTGCTGCGGCCACAACCGCGTCAAACGCCGGTTTGGGCTTTCCCTCGCGGTCGAACAGCAGTGGATAGTTGGTCCTGCCTCTCGCCGGAAAGTCGTTCAACCAGGAAGTGCGGTCGGTAACGCCCCAGAAAGTCACTCGTGTGATGGCGTCGCGGTGCTTCAAAAAGACGCCAAACAAGGCCGCATAGCGATCCGCCAACGCTTGTTGCTGCGGGGCGGGCAACCCGGCTGTGTATGGGTTGGAATTGGCGCCGCCTTCGGCTCTGGCGGAAACATCGGCGCTCTGGTCGCGCCGCACGCGAGGCAGCACATCTACGTCGAGTTCGGTGATATTCACCTTGACGCCCAGCGCCTGAAACGCGGCGATGCTCGCATCGACGTCTTCGACGCCCGGCCAGTCCATGCGGTAGTGCCCTTGCAGGCCGACGGCCGTGACCGGTATGCCCTGGGCCAGCAGCTTGCGGATCAGCTCCACGCCGCCTTTCCGCTTGGCCTCGTTTTCGAGCGAATACTCGTTATAGTACAACTCAGCCTTGGGATCGGCTTCGTGGGCGTATTCGAATGCCTTGGCGATGTAGTCGTCGCCGATGATGCGCTGCCACTCGGACCGCCGCAGCGTGCCGTCCTCATTCAGCGCTTCGTTGACCACGTCCCAGCCTCGGATGCGCCCTCGATAGCGGCCCACAACCGCGGCGATATGGTCGTGCATTCGGCGCAGCAACTCCTCGCGAGTGACGGGCTGGCCCTTGTCGTCCTCAAATACCCAGCGCGGCACCTGGTTGTGCCAGACCAGACAGTGGCCGACGATGAACATGTGGTTCTTCTCGCCAAATTCAACGTAGCGGTCGGCCGGATCGAAGTTGAAACCTTGCGGCGTGGGATGGACCCGCTCCCATTTGAGATCGTTTTCAGGGGAGATGGTATCGAACTGGGCCTGGACCAGCGTCGCTCCGCCGGCATCGCCACCGGTGAAGACCGCCTGATGAATCGCCGCGCCAATCCGGAAAGAGTCGTGAAACGCTTCCTTGAGCGTGGTCTGCGCGCAGAGCGGCAAACACACACTGCCTGCCACCAGGGCCGCGAGGACAATCGACTTGTAAGACATGATTTTCAATTTCGCCTCTATTGCGGGAGCAGTTACGCTCCTGTCTGGAGTTTCTACATTTGAGCGTTAGGCGGCACCTGGCCGCGCAAACCCAAAGCTCGTGTCTTGTATCAGGGCACGGCTTCAGCCGTGCCTCAAAATGCAGCCATCATGGGGCTTTAGCCCCTGGCTGGTCTTCGTAATAGCGAAGAACGTATGCTCCGAACTCACGATCCTGTCCGGGCGGGCATAGCACGCAGGTTTGGCCATTACCAGGGGCTAAAGCCCGATTCCTTACTGTGACTCAGCGGCACGGCTAAAGCCGTGCCCTGATACACAGCTAATCATATCCCCAAGCGCTCGGAAATGCAGAAACTCGAGCCGGGCGGGTTACGCCCCCGGCGTTTCCTGCGGCGCGAACTTCAGCCGCCGCTCGGCCAGCTCGTCGGCAATCTCCTGGTTCTTCGCTCGCGTGATCGGATAGAAGATCAGGCAGACGGCCGTGGCAAAAAAGGCTAGCCCCGAGTAGATGCTCGCCACCAAAAGGATGCCTGCCAGCGAGTGGGCCGTCTGCGTGGCGTTGGGCACATAGCCGTACGCCTGGAAGAGCCAGCCGGCGATGGCGCCGCCCAGCGCGAGCCCGAGCCACAGCGCGAAAACCACCGCCGAGGTCACGGTGCCCGTCGCGCGGCGGCCCGTTTTCCATTCGCCGTAGTCGGCAACATCGCCCATCATGGCCCACAGCACCGGGCAGGAGCAGCCGAACGCAAACTGGCGCAGAATCTCCGAAGCGAAGATGAGGGTTGTTCCCTGGGTTGGCAGAACGAAGAGGACGGCGGCGAGAATGCCCGTCAGCACCATGCTCGTAATGAACAGACTCCGCTTGCCGAATCGCGCCGACAGTTTGGACGAAACCGCGACGCCGACCAGCAGCGAGGCCAAGCCGAAGCCATTGAACCAGCTAAAGAGGTTCTGGTCGTGGGCGGCGTACTTGAAGAATGGAAGCATGACGCTCGACCGCATCACGATCGCGATGAAGTAGAACATGGTCGCCAGGAACAGCGCGATCCAAGGCCCGTTCTTGACCAGGTCGGCGAGGTCCTGCCCCAGCGAGCTCTTTTGCTTCGGGTCCGGCTGAATCCGCTCCTTGGTAGATGCGAAGGCGACGATGAACAACACCCCACCAATCACCGAGAAGAGCCCCATCGTCAACTGATAGCCCTTCGCACTGTTGCCATGGCCGGACCAGGCGATCATCGGCACCGCCAGGCTCTGCACGATGAACCCCGCGGAGTTGGCGAAGATCTGCCGCCAGGAGGCGATGCTGGTGCGTTCGTCCGGGTCGCCCGTGATCACGCCGGTCAGCGAGGCGTAGGGCACGTTGTTCACCGTGTATACGATGCGCAACAGAGCGTACGTTACGTACGCGTAGATAATCTTGCTGCCCGCGCTCAGGTTCGGCGTGGTGAACGTGAGCACGCCCATGATGCCGAACGGAACCGCCGTCCACAACAGGTACGGGCGGAACTTGCCCCACCGCGTGTTGGTGCGGTCCGCGATGGCGCCCATCACCGGATTCAAAACCGCCGCACAGAGGCCAACCACCAGGAACAGCGTCCCGGCTTGAGCCGGCGTCAGCCCGAAGGTGTCGGTGTAGAAGCTGAGCTGCAACGCCAGCATCGCCTGGAAGACGAAGTTAGCAGCCATGTCGCCGAGGCCGTAACCGATCTTTTCGGAAAGCGAAAGTTTCTGAATCATATGTGCCCCGTTTCTTGACGCCGCCACTCGCGGTTGCGGGCCTACTTCGTCACCGTCAGCGTCACCTTCTGAAGATCGGCATCGCGCGAAGAATTGCCGACCATGATTTCGAAATCTCCGGGTTCCACCCGGTATTTCATATTCACGTCCCAGAATGCCAGCGACTCGGGCGTGATCTCGAACCGTACGGCCGCGGTCTGCCCCGGCTCCAGGTCGACCCTGCGGAACCCTTTCAACTCTTTCACCGGCCGCGTTACCGAGCTGACCAGGTCGCGGATGTACATCTGCACCACTTCGCTTCCCGCCCGCGCGCCGGTGTTGGTAACATCAGCCAGAACTTCCGCCGATCCGGTGGACGCGATCCGCCGCTTCGACAGCCGAACGTTGCTGATGCTGAAGGTCGTATAACTCAAGCCAAAGCCGAATGGGTAAAGCGGGGTAACATCGTCGAACAGATAGCCGCGGCGGGCGGACGGTTTGTAGTTATAGAAAGCCGGCAGGTGGCCCGCCGAACGAGGCACCGAGATGGGCAGTTTCCCGCCGGGGTTGTAACTCCCAAATAGCACGTCCGCCACGGCAGTGCCGGTTTCCTGGCCCAAATACCAGCACTCGAAAATGGCCGCCGCTTTTTCCGCCACGCGCTGGATCGAGTTGGGCCGGCCATGGAACAGGAACACAATCACCGGCTTGCCAGTTGCGGCGATAGCTTCCACCAGTTCCTCCTGCCTGCCGATGAGGTCGAGGTTGGGGCGGTCGCCCATATGGTTCAGATTCCAAGCCTCGCGCGAGGTCTGCTCATTGCCGCCGATCGCCAGCACCACGACGTCGGCCTTGCGCGCGACTTTGACAGCTTCCGCAATCAGCTTGCGGTCTTCCACCGGGTCGCTCGGAAGCACTTCGTCCTGATTCCACGAGCCAGGCTGCGTGATCTTGCAGCCTTCGCTGTAGAGCACCTTCACGCGCCGGCCCGCTTTGGCCCGGATGCCTTCGAGCACGGTAACCTCGGTTTTGGGCTTGCCGCTGTAGCCGCCCAGCAGGCTGCGGTTGCCGTTGGGGCCGATCACCGCGATCGTCTTAATCGCGTTCAGATCGAGCGGCGCTATGCCGCCTTCGTTCTTGAGCAGCGTAATCGAGCGGCGCGCCGCCTCGAGCGCCAGCGCGCGGTGCGCGTCGCAGCCCACGATGCGATCGGCTTCCGCCGGGTCCATGTACGGATCGTCGAACAGGCCGAGGAGAAACTTCCAGCGCAGCATGGGCTCGACCATTTCGTCGAGTTCCGTTTCCTTCAGCACGCCCTTGCGCACCAGCTCGGTCAGATGCAGGTAGCAATCCGGCTCCGGCAGTTCGATGTTGATGCCGGCCCGCACCGCCAAGGCGCACGATTCCTTCTTATCCTTGGCGACGAAATGCCCATGCGTGTCGGGACGGTAGCCGAGCTCCCAGATCGCGTAGTAATCGGATACCACGAAGCCTTTGAAACCCCACTCCTTGCGCAGAATATCGCGCATCAGCCAGCGGTTGGCGTGTGACGGCACGCCATCAACCTCGTTATAGGAGGCCATCACGCTGATGGCTCCGGCCTTGTGCAGCGCCTGCTCGAAGGGGAACAGGAAGGTCCCCCGGATGACGCGCTCGGAGATGTCGGCCGGAGCGCAGTTCATGCCGGATTCCGGCTGGCCGTGGCCGGTCATATGTTTGAGCGTGGCGATGACGCGCGTTTTGTCCCGGAAGGATGCGTCGCCCTGAAATCCACGCACGGCGGCAATGCCCATCCGCGAGGCGACGTACGGATCTTCGCCGTAGGTCTCTTCGACGCGGCCCCAGCGGGGGTCCCGCGCCACATCCACCACCGGCGTCAGCGCCTGGTGGGCTCCGCGCAGCCGCGCCTCGAGGGCGGTTATGGTGAACAGCGACTCGACCAGTTCCGGATCGAAGCTGGCCCCCAGCGCAATCGGCTGCGGGAAGCTGGTGCCACCGATGGCCGCGTGGCCGTGGAGACACTCTTCGTGAAAGATCACCGGGATGCCCAGCCGGCTGTTCTCGACGAAAAACTTCTGGATGGCGTTGGTCAACTCCGCCATCCCGCGCGCGTCCTTGCCGCCGCCCGCGTCGCTGGGCCGGCCCACCTGGCCGATGCCGCGTCCGTGCCGGAAGGCCTTCCTGGCTTTGGCGAAATCGAAATTGCCATCGGCATCCACCAGCTTGGCGGCCTTCTCCTGCCATACGCACATCATCTGCGCGGCCTTCTCTTCCAACGTCATTCGCGACAACAGGTCGCGTACGCGCTTCGCCACCGGCAAATCGCGCTTGCGGTAAAGAGGCACACTCGGGCTCTTACTCTTAGTTGGTGTTTTCATATATGCGGTCTCGTAATCATGCTGATGGCAGTGCTCGTGGAAGCCGGGCCAAGGCATGCCTGGCCCCTGCGGCCGGGCCAAGGCCGGTTCGCGAGGGAGCGCCGTGGGCAGGCCGTTCCAACTCGAATTTGTTCTAACCTCAAACTATAATCAGATGGCAAATAAAAAATGCAAGTCGCGCTCGTACGCCTGGTTGCGCCTGGGCCGGCCTGACGCTGGCTCACGAGCACACACCGAAATCATTCTCCAACACCAGAGCCACCGTGCCGCGCAACCGCGCCACGCCGCCTTCGCGGGCGGGAATCAACTGCGGGGCCATGCCGCCAGGCAACACCTGCTCCAGGATCTCCGGCTCAATCACCGCTTCAAAGCGCTTCCAGGACCGCGTGAGGTCGCCGATCACCACGATTCGTTCGGGCGCAAAGCCGGCTACCAACATGCGCATGCCGCGGCCCAGGTGGTAGGCCATGGTCTTCAGAGCCTCCTCGGCCCGCCTGTCTCCCTGATCCGCAAGACTGAGCAGGTCGAGGAAGCTCAATCCGGCGGACTCCGAACCAGATTCCTGGTAGTACCGCAGCGCCGCGCGATTGGAGGCAAACACTTCCCAGCAGCCGCGGCGGCCGCACCCGCAGAGCGGACCCTGCGGATCGAGCGGCACATGGCCAAACTCCCCAGCCATTCCATTCACACCTCGAACGATCTGGCCATTGAGCAGGATTCCCGTGCCGACGCCCTCGGAAACCGTGACCACCACCAGGTTGCGAACCTGTTCCATGTGGTCGAACCACACGGCCGCTAACGCGCAGGCCGTCGCGGCGTTTTCGATTTCCACTTCCAGGCCGGTCGCCTTCATCAGCGGCGTGCGAATATCCACGTCGCGCCATCCGAGATTCGGCGCGAACACAAGCCGGTTCGACCCAGGGATGTAACGGCCCGGCACGCTGACCCCGATGCCTTCGATCTTCCTGCCCCGGCACGATGCGACGATGCGTTGGATGACTTCGACCAGACGGCCCAACGTGAACTCCGGGTCCGGGGTGGTGACGATCGCCTCCTGCGAGACGAACCTCCCGTTGGCGTCCGCCAACGCGACCGTGATCTGCGCCGGACGGATGTCCACACCGATCATCACCCGCTCGTCATTGAGGCGCAGGCGGGTGGGCCGCCGGCCCCTGGGCAAGCGGACGGTGGGCCCGGTCAGCACCCAATTCTCCTGGATCAACTGGTCGACGATCAGGGATATGGTGCTGCGTTGCATCCCGGAAACGCGCGCCAGGTCGGCGCGCGAAATGGGCTGGCGCTTGCGGATCAAGTTGAGGACGATGCGCCGGTTGATATCGCGGACCACCTCGCTCGAAGCGCCCTGGGACCGACTTTTGTCAGTTACCGGCATTCCGTTTCGGTCGCGACTTGGAATCCGCCTGTTCCCGCCTGGAACTTCACTGAGCCTTCTTGCCGGTCCATTCAATGGACTGGCCGCCGCCATCGCCGGCTCTTTCGGAAGTGAGGTGCAGGTCGGAGCCGCTGACCTTCCCTTTGTAGCTCAGTTTCAGTTCCGTTCCCTGAAGGTCGGCAGTGATAGTGAACGACAGGTTGTCCCCGTCCACTTTCCCGTCTGTGATGGTCGACTTGCCCAACATCGTGCTGGTGGTTTCTCCGGTGAGCTTGTTTCCGTCCACCTTGAAGACGAAGGTTCGCTCCATCGTTCCGTTTGGGCCCTCTGCCGTCGCTTTCCAGGTGCCGGCGATGTCCGCGGCCATCGCTGCCACGGCGAACGCTGCCATCAGAATTAACACACGCTTCATCGCACCATTCCTTTCCCCATCATTCTTGCATCTTTCGCGCTTCGCGGCGGGCGCGCCGCGGCGTCACAGCTTCACCGCCAAAGCCATGCCGTCGCCCATGGTGGCCATGCTGAGCGCGATGCGCCGGTCGGATTGCAGGTGGCAGTTGAACTCGCGGATGGCCTCGGTGTCGGCATCGTGGTTCGCGGGGTCGGCTACAGTGCCGTGGAACAGAACGTTGTCGGCGGCGATCAGCCCGCCCTGCCGCAGCAGTGGCAGCGCGCGCTCGTAGTAGTGAATGTAGTTGCCTTTATCGGCGTCGATGAAGATGAAATCGAAACTGCCGGTGTGACCCTCGTCGATCAGAGCGTCCAGCGAATCGAGCGCCGGAGCCAGCCGCAGCTCGATTCGATCCTCCACGCCGGCGTCGCGCCAGGTTCGCCGGGCGATCCGCGCGTATTCTTCGCTGACATCGCAGACGATGAGTCTTCCGCCCGGGCGAAGCCCGAGCGCAATCCAGGCGGAGCTGTAGCCCATGAAGATGCCGACTTCGAGAGCTTTGCCAGCGCCGGTCACGCGCGCCAGCAGGTGCAGGAACTGGCCCTGCTCGGGCGCCACTTGCCACGAAGCGCGCGGGTCGTTTTCGGTCGATTCGCGCAGCCTCCGCAGCGCCTCCGGTTCGCGCAGAGTGACATCGCGCACATAAGCCAGCACGGAATCGTCGAGCGGGGTCTGGGTGCGGGACATTGGTCGATTTTACCGCGGGTGGACAGTGGTGACTTTGCCCCTCGATAAAACGCTTGACGTGTACGGTGCAACCGTACATACTGAGATCATGAAGAGATGACATGCAACTTGTCCGCTTTCGCAACAAGGGGTTAAGGCAACTCCACGAGGATGGGAACGCCAAGGGAGTGCCTCCCGCGATGGCGGACAAGGTGCGCAAGCTTCTGTTCGCCCTCGAAACCGCCGAGACCCTGGACCAACTCGGCCGGTTTCCAGGCTGGAAGCTGCATCCGCTCAGAGGCGACCTGAAAGGATTCTGGAGCCTGACTGTCACCGGAAACTGGCGGTTGATTTTCCGCTTCGACGAATCGACGAACACCGCCAGCGATATCGATTTGATCGATTACCATTAGGAGGCCCGCAATGCTCATGAAGAACCCGCCCCATCCGGGCGACCTGATCAAGACCGAGATCATCGAAGCCCTCGGCCTCAACGTGTCGAAGGCAGCGGAGATTTTGAAAGTGCGCCGCGCCACGCTCTCCGACCTTCTTCACGGCAAGGCCGCGCTGACGCCGGAGATGGCCCTGCGCATCGAGAAGGCGTTCGGCCCGGACATGGACCACCTTCTGCGCATGCAACTCGCCTACGACGTGGCGCAAACGCGGCAACACTCCAGAGACATCGCCGTCAAGCGGTATGTCCCGGCGTGAACGGGTGCGCCGGTGACGCCTCACCGTGCCGCCACGTTGAAGCCTTCCACCACCACGCTCGGTTTCTCGCCGCGCGTATCGGCATCGGCCAAATCGATGACGATGGTGCGGCTCTCGCCCGGCATCAGCGCCACGTAGTTGTCGCTATATAGCGCGGGCAGAATGCGGTCGCCGGTCTTTTCGCGCACCGCTTTGACGCAGACCATGAGCGCTGGCGTCGCCGAAACGTTATGCAGTTCGGTCGAGAGACGCCAGCGCCCGTCGCGCTGCTCCATGCGCGTCGCGGCCCCGACATTCGCCTGGGCCAGCGTGCGCAGGGCGCGATAATCGCCGTCCTCCAGGCCGCGCCAGTAGAAATTCTCCGAAACCGTTTCGCCCTGCCGCGAGAGCTTCAGCCGCAGGAAATGCACCGCGGTCAGCCCGGCCGGGTATTCCATCTTGATGCAGGAAACCGTGCTGTCCTCCGCGCTATCCACCGGCGCGGTCTTTTCCCAGCGCACGGAGCCATCCAGGTTCAGCACTTCCACGCGCGCCGTCAGCCCGCGCGCATCGCCGCCCGAATAGTTCACCACTTCGATGGTTTCGTCCGCCGCATTCCATTGAATGTGCAGCGGCTCGGCCCCCTTCTTACTGCCGAAGTACCCGGCGCCGGGATTGAAATAATAATCGTAGGTCTGCCACAGCAGCGACGGCCATGCCGAATGGCTCATCCAGATCAGCATTCCCATGCGATAACGGCTTTGCGATTCGAACATCGCCCGATAGATCTCGTAATCGAGAAACTGCGCCAGCTCGACGAACTCCTCCACATTCTTCGCCCCGCCGTAACTCTTCTCGATGTGCCTGAAAACCGAGCCGGCGGCCTGTGGTTCCCTGGGGCCGAGATCGTGCTCACCCCAGGTGCGGTTGGGTGGCCAGAGCGCGTCTTCCGGCATCATGGCGCGCAGGCTCTCCATGGCGGGGATGTTGGGCGAGCCCATTTCGCTGTGCAGCTTCGACTTCGCCAGGCTGCCGAAATATGCCTTCAGCGGCATCACTTGATATGGGCCGCCGCCGCCCACCACGCCATCCGCCGAATCGGAAATGTAGTGGCTGCCGGGCGCCAGTTCGCCGAGCGCCTGACGAATGCCATCGTCTATCACGGCTGGCGGGTAGCCTTCATTGCGGCCGCAATAAAGACCGATGGAAGGATGGTTGCGAATCCGCAGCACGGTGTCGCGAACGTTGCGCAGGAACATCGCCGGATCGTCCGGATCGGGGCCGTCCCAAGGGTTCGCCAGCCAGAACTCCTGCCACACCACGATCCCGTAGCGGTCGCAAGCCTCGTAAAAAGCGTCGTCGCCGGTTTGCCCCACCCAATTGCGGATCATGGTGAAGTTCATGTCGCGGTGATAGCGTACCGCCGCGTCGTATTCACGGGCGCGGTAGCGCAGCAGGTCCTCGCTGAAGCCCCAATTGCCGCCGCGCGGCACGAAGCGCCGTCCGTTAATAAAGATGCGCAGCGCGCCGCCTTCTTCGCTGTACGTGAACTGGCGCACGCCGGTCCGGAACTGCTTCGTATCGGACGCCTGCCCATCGGCGGCTTGGAATTCGAATTCCACCACGTAGAGATTCGGATCGCCATAGCCATTGGGCCACCACAATTTCGGATTTCGCAGCCGCAGCTCCGCGTGCGCGGCGGCATCCAGCTTCACCGTCTTTGCCGACGATGCGGCCACCATGATGGGCATTTCGAACGCGACTTCTCCAAAGCGCACCCGCAGCTTGCCCGCCACTGGCCGAGGCTCGTGATTGTGCAGCGTCAGTTCGATACCAACGTCCGCGCGCGAGATATCGGGCAGCGGCAGGCTGGTCGAAACCAGCGGATCTTCGATCGTCACCGGCCCGCTCCCAGTCAGGTACACGCTGTTCCAGATGCCGGTGTCGCGGCCGCGCACGGCCGGCATCCAGTCCCAGCCAACCGACGAGTGAAACGTCGGGTTGTCCGCGCCCAGCGCTCCGCCGTTGCTGCCGAAGCCCAGGACTGTCTTCTCTTTGGTCGATCCCGGCGTGCGGTTCTTTTCGATGCGAACGGCCAGCGCGTTCGCCTGGCCGGGGCGCAGCTTTCCCGTGACGTCGAACCGGCCGCGCATAAACGCCCCTTCGATGCGCCCCAGCTTCTCGCCGTTCAAATAAACGTCCGCCTTCCAGTTGATGCCGTCGAAATTCAGCCAGACGCGCCTTCGGCCGAGTGCGGCCGGCGCCACGAATTCATCGCGATACCAGAAATCGGCGCAGAAGAACGAATCCGAAATCAGGTTCTGGTTGTCACCGTAGTTCGGATCGGGAACCGCGCCCGCGTTCAGGTAACTGGTAAGCACCGTGCCCGGAACCGTTGCAATCAGCCAATCGCGGTCCAAAAATCCGGGCCGTGAAATCGCCGCGCCATCCGCCTTGACCAGCGATTCGCGTTCCACCCGCCAACGGCCGCCGGCGAGATTCACGCGACCGCCGGTCTCGGTGGCGGCAGCCGGATGCGCCACCGGTAGCGGCCCTCCGCGTCCCCACACTTCCATTTCGCTGAGGATATAACCCTCGGGCGAAGCCGGCTTGGTCATCCGCAGCCGCACGTAGCGAGCCTGCGCCGGCTCTGGCAGCCGGATCTCATCGATAGCGCCGGCCGCGTTTGGCAGCGGCGCCAGCGTGCGCCAGTGAACCGCGTCGTCGGACGCCTCGACAGAGCCTTCGGCCGCTCGGCGGATCCAATCGAGCTTCACGCGATCGAACGTACACTGCGCACCCAGATCGACATACACCCACTCTTCACCGCTGCCTGCGCTCATCCACGCGCTCGAGAAATCGTATGGGCCGCCGAGATCGAGCCGCCGTCCGCCGCGAAAGAATGCGACCTCGCCGACGCGCCAGCGCAGCGGGCGGCCGCAGCGCAGTTCCACGCGGTAATACCGGCTGCGGACCGGCGCCGGCAGCGCAATCGACGGCTTGAACTCGCCGGTGGTTCGCAGCCTTCCGGCATCGCGCCGCAGCTCCCGCCATGTCTTGCCGTCCTCGGAACCGGAGAGGATCAAGCTCCACTCCTGGTTGTCCGACGAAGGCGCCGAAGCGTCCACGTCCACCCGGTCCACTTCCGGGGCCGCACTGCCGCCGAGGAATCCGATATCCACCCAGACGTCGGTGCCTCTCAGGTCGGCGCTGGTGGTCCAGTTGTGATCCAGCACGTTCTCTCGCTCATGCTTCACCAGCACGCCATGCTCGCTCGAGGAGACCACCACCCAGCGCGGCAGTTTGGTCTCGACGATGCCGTCCGTCACCAGTTGCGCGGTCAGGTTGTAATCGTAGCTGCTCGATTGGTACGCCGCGCGATGAAGCGCCAGGTTGCGATACGTGGCGCCGTCCACGCGGAACGTGGGCGCGAAGTTCTGTTGCGGGTCGCCCGGATAAACGCCGACGCCGAGCGTGTACTGCTGAGCGCCCAGCGCCAGCGCCGCCGCGAGGAAAGGAAGACAAAGCCTGAACATTTGGCCGGGACTCCAGGGCCCGGATGATTTGCGAAACGCCAGTATATAGCCGCGCACGGCAGGACGGTAGGACGGACGATCGGTTTTTGTCGTCTGTCAGGTTTTCGTATTTTCGCGGCACGACAGACCACGAAAGACGATGGTCTGTCCTACCTACTGCCCCGGCAGCAGCACTACGAACTTGCCCGCAATCACGCGGGTGGGAAAGGCGCGGTACAGGTTCAGCCGCGCATCGTCGCCCAGGCAATCCAGGCACGCAATGGCGCATGCCACGGCGGCAACCGAGGGCGCGTAGCGGCGCGAGACGTTATCGACGCCGGTGTGCACGAACTGAGCGTCGGGACGCGCCTCGCGCACCAACGCCTGCAACGGATACTCCAATTGCAGATTGTGGATGTCGATCCCGATGGTCCTGCATGCGGAGCCTTCGAGCGCGCTGGCTGCCGCGAAATAGCTGGCCCGGTTTTCCCAGTGAGTCATGTCGGCGAAATACTGATTATCGCGGCTGACGCGCAGCACGCTTCTGGGGCCGCGCAGCGGGCGCACCCAGTTTTCGATCGCGGGAAGGCGCGCGCCGCTCAGCAGGAACAGACAGATCGCCAGTTGAATCCATAGCGGGCGCAGCCATCGCCAGCCGAATTCTTCCACCACGGCCGCCAGCGGCGCGCCCAGCACGAACAGCGGCAGTTGATAGCGCGCCACGAACGGCGCCCATTTGAGATACGCGCAGAACACCACGAAGCCGCACACCAGCGCCAGCGCGTAGACGGCGCGGCGCCGGTCGCGCGCGCGGAGAGCGCGCCAGGCGAGGATGCAAGCCACCACGGCCAGCAGCAAAAGGTGCCAGCGGTTGGGCGCGTTGGTTTCATGGTTCGCGTTGCGGGGAGCCTCATACACGCTCCACCGCGTGGTGGTCGCCGGATCGTTGACATCGATTCCCAAGTCGCGGTGCGCCGCCAGCACGAAACCGTAGACGCCCTGGTTCCAGCGGCTGCTGCGCCCGCCAAGTTGCTCCGCCGCGTGGCGCAGCATGTTGGAAACCGTCTGCTTCCATCCGTAGGTTTCATTGCGCCAGCGGAAAAGCCCGTCGCCCTGCGCCGAATCAAACCCCATCACGGAGCCGCTCAAATCCCAATTGCGCCAATAATGCGGCAGATTCACCGCCAGCGCGCAGACCAACGCCGCGATTGCCAGGGGCGCTGCGCGCCGGCGCTGCCGCCACACCGCGGGCAGCAGCACGGCGGCGATGGGCCATGGCAAAAACAGGTACGCCGTCGCCTTGGTGAACAGCGCCAAACCCACCGCTGCGCCCAGAAATAGAGCGTCGATGAGAGAAGGTTGGCAGGCGAAAGCGCCTGCCCCACCTTCCTGCGCGCCCTTTGTGGGACAGGCGCCCCGGTTTTCGGGTCCGATGCGGATTTCGCCTGTCAACCTTTCCAGGTTTTCCCGCCACTGCAGAGCGAAGTAAACCGCGGCCACCGCCCACATCGCCATCACGTAATCGTTCTTGGCGCCGGAGGCTGCCAGAATTCCAGCCGGCAACGTAGCGCAGAACAATGCGGCGATGGCTTGCCCCCTGGCCCGCGCGCCGAGCAAACCCGCGACCGCGGAAGCGCCGATCATGCACCCCAGCGCCGCGAACCACTGTCCGAAGTTGACGAACCAATCTCCGCCCGCCAGCAGGTACCCGTCGAGCATCCAATACTCCGCCATCGGCTGCAGCATGATCTGCGTGAGATATGGCGTTGGAAAAAAGCGAACGCTGCCTTGCTCCGCCCAATACACCACGCGTGGCATGTGGTACGCCATGGCGTCGGTGCTGTTGGGTGGGCTGTACGCAGCCGTGACACCGGTGGCGATGACGATGGCCAGGCAACCGACAATCGCCAGCAGGATGATCGCGTCGACCCGCGGCCGCATGCCCCGCCACGGCGCCGGGCGACGCGTACGCCAGCCGCGCGCGAGTGCTGCCAGCAGTGCCACGCTCCACACAGCAACCATCGGCCCGCGCCGCAGCAGGCCAAACGCACTAAGCATTTCCGTCGCCAGCACAACGGTCAGGCCGAATGCCACCGCCGCGCGCAGAAAGCGGTCGCGCCAGCCGTCTGCCGCGGCCGCCGCCCACCACAGTGCCGCAAACGTCGCCGGCAACAGAAGAATGAATGCCATTGCTGGGTACCATCATAGGGCTAAAAGCATGCCCCACCCACGGCACACACAGTATTGGCGGGGCATGCTTTAGCTTGTCCGTTGCCACCTGTTAGACTCTAGGCTTGATGACGATGCCTGAATCGGCGGGGTTGTTCATGGCGGGGCTCATCGAGCGCGCCCGCAAACTGAAAAAGACGATTGTGTTCCCCGAGGGCGGCGACCCGCGGGTTCTCGAAGCGGCAGCACGGCTGGCGCGCGAAGGCGTGGCGCGGCCCGTGCTTATCGGCGCCAAGCCCGGCAACGCGCCCGAAGGCGTCAAATTCGTGGATCCGGCGGCCTCGCCCGCGGTCGCGCGCTACGCCGCCATCTATTATGAGCGCCGGCGCGCCAAGGGCATCACGCAAGTGGAAGCCGCCGAAATTGCGCGGCGTCCGCTCTACTTCGCATCGCTGATGGTCGCCGCGGGAGATGCCGATGGCAGTGTCGGCGGCGCCGCCAACAGCACCGCCGAAACCGTGCGCGCGGCGCTCCACGCGGTGGGGCCGCATCGGCTGGCGCGGCTGGTTTCGAGCGTCTTCATCATGGCGCTGCAAGATCGGTCGCTCGGCCACGATGGGCTGATGGCTTTCGCCGATTGCGCGGTGGTGATCGATCCGGATGCCGGGCAGTTGGCCGATATCGCCATCGCCACGGCGGAGACGACGCGCGTGCTGCTGAACGCGGAGCCGAGAGTGGCGCTGCTGAGCTTTTCCACCAAGGGAAGCGGGAAGGGCGAGGCGGTCGACAAAATTGTCGAGGCGCTGAGCATCACCAAGGCCCGCGCGCCGGATTTGAACGTGGATGGCGAACTGCAAGCCGATGCCGCGGTCTCCGAAGTCGTCGGCCGATCCAAGGCGCCCGGCTCGCCGGTGGCCGGCCGCGCCAATACGCTGGTGTTTCCCAATCTCGAAGCGGCCAATATCGGCTACAAACTGGTGGAGCGGCTCGGCGGCGCCATGGCCATCGGGCCCTTTCTGCAAGGCCTCGCGAAGCCCGCCAACGACCTTTCGCGCGGCTGTTCCGCGGAAGATATTTTCAACGTGGCCGTGGTGACGGCTCTGCAATCGGAGAATGCCGGCTAGGGAGGCGGCTATGCTGCCGTTCCGTCTGGTCTATCACGAACGTTACGACCTGCACTTCGGCGATCACGTCTTCCCTTCGAAAAAGTTTAAGTGGCTGCACGACCGCATGCTGTGGACGCGGTTTGCGGTGAAAGAGGACTTCGTCACTCCGGCGCCGGCCGCCGACGAAGACCTGCTGCTGGCGCACGACCGCGCGTGGATCGAAAAACTCTCCAACGGCACCCTCAGCTATCAGGAGATTCTGCAACTGGAAGTTCCCTACTCGCGCCACCTGGTGGAAGGCTTCTGGCTGGCGGCCGGCGGTTCCATGCTGGCGGCGCGGCTGGCCCTCGATGACGGCATCGGTTACAACCTGGGCGGCGGTTTTCACCATGCCTGCCCGGATCACGGCGAAGGATTCTGTGCCATCAACGATATCGCCGTCGCCGTGCGGCGCGCGCAGCGCGATGGGCTCATCGAGCGCGCCATGGTGGTCGATTGCGACGTCCATCACGGCAACGGCACTGCGGCCATCTTCGCCGGCGATGCTTCGGTGTTTACGCTCTCGATTCACCAGTACAACAACTACCCCGCCTATAAACCGCCCTCCAGCCTCGACATTGACTTGGACGATGGCGTGGCCGACGACGAATACCTGAACCGCCTCGGCAGCGGGTACCGCCCCGCTCTCAAGATGTTCCGTCCGGAGCTGATCCTCTACGTGGCGGGGGCCGACCCGTTTTTCGGGGACCAGCTAGGCGGCCTCTCGCTGACCGTCGACGGCCTGCGCGAACGCGACCGGCTGGTGATCCGCGCGGCGCTCGAAGAGGGAGTTCCCGTCGCCATCGTGCTCGCCGGCGGCTACGCCCAGAGCGTGGAAGATACCGTAACGATCCACGCCAACACGGCCGAAGTGGCCAAAGAAGAACTGGAGAAGGTGGGGTACCGAAAGAAAGGCGCGAGGTAGGACAGACGATCGCCTCTAGTCGTCTGTCAAGCGGTTCCCTGGCGACGCGCGACAGACGACGGAAAGCGATCGTCTGTCCTACCGAGTGCGGCCTCGCAGCAGGCTGGCCGGCCCGCGCATAAATGACAAACCCGGCGGAAGCATTTGCCTCCGCCGGGCCGCGTCGTTCTAATTTGACCCTGTATTAGTAACTTCCTGGTCCCCTTCTGATCGGGGCACCGACTACTATATCACTGAATGGTGGCCTTGCGGATGTAGTCCAGCTTGGGGAACTGCGGCTGCAGGTACGCGTTGCCCTGGCTTTCGATGAGAGGCTGTTGGGGCGCTTCGCCATAGCCGGGGTAAATCGTGTCCACCGCGTCCATTCCCGAAGTCACCGTCCCGAACGGCGCGAAGCCTTGGCCGTCGAGCGACTGCGTGTTGTCCACCAGGTTGATGAACAACTGCGTGGTGCGTGTGTTCGGCCCCGCCGTGGCGTAGACCAGCGTGCCGCGCAGATTGTGCCGCAGCACCGGATCGTCTCTCAGGTTGGATTCCTTCCACTTGCGCGTCACCGCCGGATCGCCGGCAATGCCGAATTGCACGATGAAGTTCGGCACCACGCGGAAAAAGCGGGCGCCATCGAAGTAGCCGGACTTCACCAGTTCGTAAAAATGATCGGCGCCAATGGGCGCCCAATCGCGATGAACCTCTGCCACCACCGGGCCCTTGGTGGTGTCGAAGGTCACGTTGAAAGTGGCGGGCGCGCGCACCTGAAACGAGGCCGGCGCCTCCTGTTTTTGCGGCGCGGCGGCTTCCTGTTGCGGCGCGGGCTGTGACGCCGGCGCATCCGCGGCCGGCTGATCTTTCTTGGGTTCTCTCGACGAGGAGCACCCGGCCAGCGCCACCGCACCGGCCGCGACCAAGGCAATCCACAGTGACATTCGCATTGAGCTTTCAGTATGCCATGCTGAAGGGGGTTCGGGGATTGTGGCCTGCTACGACGATTTCGCCTGGTTCTACAACCGCTACTGGAGCGAGGAATTTCACTCCGCGGCCTTCCCAATCCTGGAGCGCATCTGGCTCGACCGCCTGCCGCCGAAGGCGCGCATTCTGGATGTCTGCTGCGGTACCGGCTATTTGGCGGCGCTGCTCGCCGCGCGCGGCTTCCGCGTCACCGGCCTCGACGTTTCGCGGGAGATGCTGGCCTACGCCCGCGCCAACGCGCCCGCGGCGGAGTTCACCCTGGCCGATGCCGCGAGCTTCCACCTGCCCGGCGCCTGCGACGCCGCCGTTTCCACTTTCGATTCGCTCAACCACCTGCTGGAACCGGCGGCGATCGAGGCCGCCTTCCGGAACATCGCCGCCGCCCTCCGCCCGGGAGGCCTGCTGGCCTTCGACATGCTCCTCGACGAAGCCTACCAGACGCGCTGGGGCGAATCCTTCGCGCTGGTGCGCGACGACCACCTGCTCACCATCACCGGCGCCGCCTTCGACTCCCACTCCCGCATCGCGCGCATCACGGTCACCATGTTCCGCCTGCTCGAAGGCGCGTGGCAGCGGTCGGATGTGACGGTCGAGGAGCGCTGTTACTCGCCCGATGAGATTTCGGACGCCCTCGCGGCGGCCGGCTTCGGCGAGCTGCTCTGTTACGATGCCGGCGACCTGGGCATGGCCGGCCAATTGGGCGAAGGGCGGACCTTCTTCGTCGCCACCAGGCTGGACTGAAGCGACGCGCAGGCCGGGGGCCTGCGCCACTCTTGCTACGCCGCCCGGCGGCGCTCGAAGTTGCGTAAATAGGCGGCCATCATCCGGTCGGTCACTGGTATGTGATTCTGCAGCCAGCCCGCCAGGTACTGGAGCATTTCGGCTCCGGCCTTCCGGTCGCCTTCCTCGATGCGCTTGATAAACCGCTTCGCCTGGCGGCGCGCGCCATCGTGCTGCCCTTTATGCCACGCGAACGCGTCATAACGGCTGTCCCGCATCAAGCGCTCTTCGTGTGCGAAGTGAAGTTGCATCTGCGAAACGATCGACTGCAGCGCCTCGTTGCGCGCCCGGGGCGTGCCCGAGTCCAGAGCCGTCGCCAATTCGTCAACCAGCCGGAACATTGTCCGGTGCTCGGCATCGATCTCGGGAATGAAGATCGTGTAACCGCCGCTCCGATGAAATAAACCCATGTATTGAGTCTACAATAATTTCAGAGTTTCAGAACTTTTGTCGGAAAATCCGTGGCGCGGGCAGTCTTGCCTGCAGAGTCGCCAGTCGTGGCGACTTTTCTTGGCGACGACAGAGTGTCGCCCGCGCCAACAAAGAAAAGAAATGTCGAGATGACTCTCGACATGGCAGGCAGGACTGCCCGCGCCACGCGCCCGAATTCAACGCTCGTGCATCTCGTCCCGCGACCAGCGAATTACGCCGCGCGTGCCCAGATCCGGCGCGCTGCGGACGCGATTGAGGAACCGCTCCTTGGCTTTGGCGGTCTCCTTGTCGCGTCTTAGCGTGACACTCTTGTGGTCGCTCACAGTTTTCAGTGTCTCACAGCCAGACGCGACGCCGCTCACACAACCGTTTTCTTGGCTTCGTGAATCTCTTGCAGGCTCCAGACGCGGATGGGATCCCGCAAACGGGCGGCCACGGCATCGGCGGCGGCGCGGGCGCCGCTCATGGTGGTGATGCAGGGGACGCGCGACATCACCGCGTTTCGCCGGATGGCCTTCTCGTCGAGAAACGCGGGCGCGCCGGTGGTCGTGTAGATCGCCAGTTGCACGCCGCCGCCTTTCAGCAGGTCCACCGCGTTCGGCCGCCCTTCGTTCACCTTGAAGATGGTCTTGCAGGTGAGCCCGGCGCCGCGCAGTGCAGCCGCCGTGCCGCGCGTCGCCACCAGTTGGAATCCCTGTCCGGCGAATCGTCGCGCCACGTCCACGGCATCCGCTTTGTGATGATCGTTGACGCTGATGAACACCGCGCCCTTTTCCGGCAGCGGACTGCCGGCGCTGATCTGCGCCTTCAGGAAGGCCTCACCGAAATTGACGCCCACCCCCATCACCTCGCCGGTGGATCGCATTTCCGGGCCCAGCGCCGGGTCCACGCCGGGAAACTTGTTGAACGGGAAGACCGGCGATTTGACGAACACCTGCGGCACCGTCAATGTGCCCGACGTCGCTCCGCCCGTGAGGTGCGCGTAATCCTCCAGCTTGCGGCCCCACATCAGCCCCACCGCGATCTTGGCCAGCGGCACGCCGGTAGCCTTGCTGACGTAAGGCACGGTGCGCGACGCGCGCGGATTGACCTCCAGCACGTATACCGTGCCGTTTTGAATCGCATACTGCACGTTCATCAGGCCGATCACGTTCAGCGCCCTGGCCAGCCGCACGGTGTAGTCTTCGATGGTGCGGATATTCTGCTCCGCAAGCGATTGCGGCGGCAGCACGCACGAGCTGTCGCCGGAGTGCACGCCGGCCTCCTCGATGTGCTCCATGATGCCCGCGATCAGAACTCCGCCGCCCGAATCGGCGAGCGCATCCACATCCACCTCCGTGGCGTCTTCGAGGAACCGGTCGATCAGCACCGGGCGGTCCTGGGAGAACGTCACGGCCTCGCGCATGTACTGCCGCACCATCTCTTCGTCGTAGGCGATCACCATGGCGCGGCCGCCCAGCACATAGCTGGGCCGCACCAGCACCGGGAAGCCCAGTCGCCGCGCCACCGCGCAAGCTTCCTCGGCATTGGTCGCGGTCCCGTTGGCGGGGCAGGGAATGCCCAGCTCGTCGAGCAGCTTGCCGAAAAGTTTGCGGTCCTCCGCCAGGTCGATGTTCTGCGGATTGGTTCCGATGATCGGAATCCCCAGCCGCTGGAGCGGCAACGCCAGCGTCAGCGGCGTCTGGCCGCCAAACTGCACGATCACGCCATCCGGTTTCTCGGTGTCGCAGATGTTTAAAACATTTTCGAGCGTCAGTGGTTCGAAGTACAACCGGTCGCTGGTGTCGTAGTCGGTCGAAACGGTCTCCGGGTTGCAATTCACCATGATCGATTCGACGCCCATTTCCTGCAACGCGAAAGACGCGTGGCAACAGCAGTAGTCGAACTCAATCCCCTGCCCGATGCGGTTCGGCCCGCTGCCCAGGATGACGACTTTCTTGCGGCTGGAAGGCTCGGCCTCGCACGCGCTTTCGTAATTCGAATAAAGGTACGGCGTGAAGCTTTCGAATTCCGCGGCGCACGTATCCACGCGGCTGAACACGGCGGCCACGCCCAGTGTCTTGCGCCGGCTCCGCACCGCCTGCTCGTCCACGCTCCAGGTTTTCGCAAGCTGCGCGTCCGAGATGCCGTACCGCTTGGCGCGGCGGAACAGGGCGGCGGGCGCGCCGTCGAGCGTGGCCTCGCGCAGCCCGCCTTCGAAATCCACCACCTCTTTCATCTGCCGCAGAAACCACGGGTCGATGGAGGTCATCTCCTGGATATCTTCCACGCTGTAGCCATTGGCCATGGCGAAGCGGACGTAGCCCAGGCGATCGGGCGTGGGCGTGATCAGCTTCTGCGCCACCAGCGCCGGGTCGAATTTTTCCGAGCCGAAAGCCTTGCCGGTCTCCAGGCTGCGGATGCCCTTCCACAGCGCCTGTTTGAAGGTGCGGCCGATGGCCATCACCTCGCCCACCGACTTCATCTGCGTGCCCAGTGTCGCATCCGCGCCGGGGAATTTTTCGAAAGCCCACTTGGGAATCTTGACGACGACGTAGTCGATGGTGGGCTCGAAACAGGCCGGCGTCTTGCGCGTGATGTCGTTCGAGATTTCGTCCAGCCGGTAGCCCACCGCCAGCTTGGCGGCGATCTTGGCGATCGGGAATCCGGTGGCTTTCGACGCCAGCGCGGAGCTGCGCGAAACCCGCGGGTTCATTTCGATGATCACCATCCGGCCGTTGGCGGGGTTGATGGCGAACTGCACATTGGAGCCGCCCGTATCCACGCCGATTTCGCGCAGGCACGCGATCGCCGCGTCGCGCATCATCTGGTATTCGCGGTCGGTCAGCGTTTGCGCCGGGGCCACCGTGATGGAATCGCCCGTGTGCACGCCCATCGCGTCGAAGTTTTCGATCGAGCAGACGATGATGCAGTTGTCGGCCAAATCGCGCATCACCTCCAACTCGAATTCCTTCCAGCCGAGCGCGCTCTCTTCGATCAGCACCTCATGGACCGGCGAAAGCGCCAGCCCGCGTTCCAGAATTTCGTCCAGATCTTCCTTGTTGTACGCGATGCCGCCGCCCGTGCCGCCCAGCGTGAAACTGGGCCGCACGATGCACGGGAAGCCAATCCGCGCCGCGAACTCCTGTCCCCGCTGCAAGCTGTTGATGAGCTGCGATTCCGGCGTTTCCAGGCCGATCTTGCGCATCGCATCCTTGAACAGGAGCCGGTCCTCGGCCTTCTTGATGGCGTCGATCTTGGCGCCGATCAGCTCCACGCCGTATTTTTCCAGTATCCCGGCCTCCGCCAGTTCCACCGCCAGGTTCAATCCGGTCTGTCCGCCTACGGTCGAAAGCAGCGCGTCGGGCCGTTCGCGGCGGATGATCTCTTCCAGATACGGAGCCGTCAGCGGCTCGACGTAGGTCTTATCGGCCAGGTCGGGATCCGTCATGATGGTGGCCGGATTGGAATTCACCAGCACCACTTCGAAGCCGTCGGCCCGCAGCGCCTTGGCCGCTTGCGTTCCCGAATAGTCGAATTCGCAGGCCTGGCCGATCACGATCGGGCCGGAGCCGATGATGAGGATGCGATGGAGATCGTTGCGTCGCGGCATCCGTTATTTTCCCGCCCCCGGCTGGCTCTCGCGCATCAGCTTGGTGAATTCGTCGAACAGGTAGTGCGAATCGTGCGGGCCGGGCGCCGCCTCCGGGTGATACTGCACGCAGAACGCCGGATGCCGGCGATGGCGGAAGCCCTCCAGCGTGTGGTCGTTGAGATTCCAGTGCGTGATTTCCACGTCGTTCGCGTTGAGCGAATCGGGGTCGACCGCGAAGCCGTGGTTGTGCGACGTGATCTCCACTTTCTGTGTGAGCTCGTTGCGCACCGGGTGGTTGGCGCCGCGATGGCCGAATTTCAGTTTGTAAGTCTTGCCGCCAACGGCCAGGCCCAGCAACTGGTGGCCCAGGCAGATGCCGAACACCGGTTTGCGGCCGATCAGCTTACGAATGTTGGCCACCTGGGCGACCAGCGGTTCCGGATCGCCGGGGCCGTTCGAGAGGAAGACGCCGTCGGGCGCGAGCGCGAGCACATCTTCGGCCGAGGTCAGCGAGGGGACCACCGTGACGCGGCAACCGGCCTGCACCAGGCGGCGCAGAATGTTGTGCTTGATGCCGAAATCGTACGCCACCACGTGGTAGCGGATCTCCGCCGGCTTGCCTATCCGCTGCGATGGCGAGCACGGTTCCACCGGCGCGGTCCATTCGTATGGTTCGCGCGTGCTCACCAAGCTGGCCAGATCGAGCCCGGCCATAGTCGGAATCGAGCGGGCTTTCTCCACCAGCTTTTGCGCGTCCGATTCCACCGCCGAGAGAACCCCGCGCATCACTCCGCGGCTGCGCAGATGGCGCACCAGCGCGCGCGTATCCAGATCCGAAACGATGGGCACGCCGCCCGCATTCAGGAACTCTCCGGCCACCGTATCGGATCGCCAGTTGCTCGCCACGGCCGAAAACTCGCGCACCACCAGCCCCTCGATGTAAGGCCGCAGGCTTTCGTTGTCGTCGCGGCTGGTTCCATAATTGCCGATCTGCGGGTTGGTCAGGATGACGATCTGGCCGGAGTAGGAAGGATCTGTGAATACTTCCTGGTAGCCGGTGAGCGCGGTGTTGAAGACGACCTCGCCGGCGCGCTCGGCGGGCGCACCAAAACTCCGGCCCTCGAAGACCGTTCCGTCTTCCAGGGCGAGGATTGCAGTACTCAAGTTAGGCTGTTCCTCCGGGGAGTGGGTAATGTTTATTTTAGCAGGTTGGGAAAAAGCCCGGATCCGGGAACGCGTCCCGGTCGTTACATTGTCCGGGCGCTCCTGGCCGCGCACCGCGATCAGGCGGCGTCCTTCACTTCGACCGCAATCCGCTTTCCGAGTGCCGCGAAGGCGGCCTCAATCTGGTCCAGGCGAGTGTGGTTGGCAAAATCGAACAGCCTGTCCACGGTTGTTTTTGGAATTCCCAACCGCCGGGCCAGTTCCGCTTTTCGCATGCCGGACGCCTGGAACGCGATGTAGAGTTCGGTCTTGAGCGCGGCCATGGCGGGCAATTCGATCATGCGGTACTTGCGGCCCCTCGGGTTACTCGGAAGCTTGATCGGCTTGCCCTCCCGGATTAGGTGAGCGAACATCGTGATGAGCGCGTCCCTGGCCATAGCGAGAGCGTCCTGTTCGTCGTCTCCCTGGGAAATCGCCTCCCCCACATCGGGGAACGTGACGACAAAACCACCCTCTTCGGCGGGTTCGAACAGCGCTGGATACTTCATCTCTATAAGTCCTCAATTCCCAATCGCTTGAGAATTCCGCGGACCGTCCCGGTCTTGAGTTCCTTCGCCGGGTGGCGCGGCATTTCCGTTGCCTTACCCTTGTAAATGACGACGAGGTGCCGCGTGCCCTGCTCGAACGTGCATCCCAGCTTCGCCAGCTTCCGCCTCAGCTCGCTCGCCGTCACGTCCACAGAGTAAGCAAATTTGATTACTATGTCAAGGGAAAAGCACGCCCGGCTTAGACGCGAGAAGGCGACGGGGGACTTCGCTCGCCCGCCGTGTTCCCGTTCCTTTCCTCGCTGGCGCTTGCTGGGTCTGGTGCGTCGTTGTACCATCCGATAGGGGTTGCGGCCCTGGTGGATCTCAAGGTGGTTTTATGCGCATTTTGAATTCTGCACCGAAACTGGTCTCTGCCGCCGTATTTGGTTTCGGTCTCCTGTTGTCCCAAGCGACACAGATTCCGAACTGGTGGTTTTCGGCGGACCCCAAGAAGGTCATGGCCGATCCCCTGTTTCCAGCGCTGCCCCTACTTGAGCGGCAGAAGATCCTCTCCCAGATTGACCCGAAGTTTGCAAAGTTGTCGATCCAGAAGCAAGACCGTTTCCTCTGGAACGCGGAGACAGATTATCTTCCCAAGGCCGAGATCCCCGCCGCAGTCTTCACCTGGACGCCAAACGATGCCAATTCCGCCTCAGGGATTGTGGACTCCGCCTTGACGAGGAGCGTCAGCGGCGGGGGTCTGCGGGTGGAGGCATCGCTGGAGCGGCACTCCTTCTTTTTCAGCCATCTGCGGATTAGCAACAGCCGCGCCACCCCCGTGGAGCTAAGGCCGAAAACGTTTCTTCTGCGCGTAGTCAAGCCGAAGCAGTACACACTGTTCTTCGAGTACCCCAGTCGAGTCTCGTACGAGTTCGCGGCTGCGGCGGCAGACTATAGTCCGGGCTATTACCCTACGGAGCGAACAACCGTTACATCTGGAGCTGGGAATCCCATTGCTCGAATTGATTCACCCGACCCCGTCGCAAGACAGGAGATCGACAAAATGGCTCAGATCGAGCGTGACGGCGCCTTTCAGTATTCCCTCTTGCTGCTGCAGAAAGCGCTCCAGGACGGTGTGGTAGATCCCGGCGCATCCGTCGAGGGCGATGTGTATTTCGAGTCGAGCAGTCTGGCGCGCGAGGCGACAGTTCGGGTGTTCTGCGGCGGATATGAGTACGATCTACCTTTCACCGTGACTAGGAGCCGATAGGCGGTCTTCGTTGATGTGCTCCTTATTGTCCCTTTCCTCGGTAGGTGAGTCTTCGCTTGACACTGTCTTCAGCTGCGGCAAGCGCTTCGTCTGGCGTCGACTGCGGTCCCACGCCGCTGCCGTAGCGCGAATCGCCCGCAACGAGACAGTAAGTTCCGCCATCGCCGCCCTCGAAGATGTGGAAGCCAAAGGTCCCAAGAGACTCGTGCTCATAGACCTCGATGCGATATCGGGAATGGCCCGCTTCAAAGTACCAAGTGCTGACAACTCGTAGGCGTTGGAGTTCCATGCCTAAGGGTACCGCCCTGCTACCTGACCCAGGATCGATGACCGCACACGACGCATTCCTTCTCGCCGGTTTCCTCGCCGCTTTCAAAAACAGGAGCCGTGTTCAGGTGGGCACACGCGGCCCTTACCCCTCCCGTTTTGCGACCCAGCTCCTCAACCCTCTGGATCTCTTGCTGGTTCAGTTGCCTCGCTGCGTCCTCATGGACGGATATCGCCCGAAGCACAAACGCTCGATCGTCCTCGCCGAGCCTGGCGGACTTGTCCTTTAACTCATAAAGCGTGGTGAGCACGTCCATGGGTCCATTGTCCCACGCGTTCCAGGACATGGGCGTAAAGGGGCCAGAGGCATTTTCAGCAGCTCACTTCGGCTGAGCGCCGTTCGAGCCTGACCCCTCGGAATGCCCGTTGCCCAGTTCGCGCAGCACGTCGCCCACCACTTCTTCCTTGCGCTCGGAATGAAACTCGTCGCTCATCCGCCGCAGCGCCACGCCGATCACGTCGCGATGGTGCAGCTTCGATCCCGGGCCCATGCAACTCAGCTCGAGCCACAGCTTGTGCGCCAGCGCGACGTCCTCGGGCCAGAGGCGCGGCGGGTGCGGGCCCAGGTTGAAGAACACTACGTCCTTCTCGTTTTCCAGCACGATCTCGAGCGAAAGGGACGGCCGCGGTTCCGGCAACTGCTCCCAATAGTTGCCTACCAGCGCGCCTTGCTCGGGCGGTGTCAGCTTGGGCGATAGCCCCATCACGATGCGCGAGCTGCGTAGCCGCGCCGCCGTCTGCACCACCGCCTCGTAAGGGTCCGTGCCCGGCACCACCATCAGTTCCACATGCTTGCCGGCCTTTTCCGCCAGCGTCACCACGTGGCTGAATACATTGGTCTCGGCTTCGGAAAAAATCTGCCCGGTATCGAGCGGGTGCTCGCCGGAGGCCGCCTGGGTGACCTGGCGCACCGAAAGCACCACGATGTCCATCCTGCGCGTGTCGGTCTTGTGCAGAATCCGCGCCAGATGCTGCAGCCGGTGAGGATTTCGCACCGCTACCAGCACGTTGCCCGGCCGCACGCCGACCGAGCCCGCGCTCAGATCATCGCGCGTATCCAGTCGGAATTTCTCCATCTCCTCCCCATGCGCCGCCCTGCGTTTCCGGTTGTAGATATCGGACAGCTCGAAGACGATGAAGAAGATTATGGTGAAGCTCACGCCGGAAATGGTCGCCACCTTCTTGGTCAGCACGTTGATGATGGCCAGGCCGAAAAGCGCCACCGTGATCGCCATCAGGCCCAGCGGGATCTCCGTTTTGCCGATATGGAAATTCAGCGGCACCTTCCATTCGCGTTCTCCGGGCTGCTTGTAGCGCAGCACCAGCACCGAAAGCGCCTTCATGGCAAAGCTCCACACCACGCCGAAGGCGTAAGCTTCGCCCAGCATGTAGACATCGCCGCGGCTGATCAGGATGGTGACCAGTTGCAGCCCCACGATCACGTTGATGAGCCGCGAAGTGGTGCCGAACTTCTTGTGCGGATGCCGGAACCAGTCGGGCAGCACGCCGTCTTCCGCCACGCGGTTCAGCACGCCGTTCGAGCCGATGATGGCCGTGTTCACCGCGCCCGCCAGGATCAGCGTGCCCACCAGCACCACGAAGCCATGAAACAGCAGGCGCACCGAAACCGGCCCCACCAGGAACATCGAGAGCCCGCCGATCAGGTTGTCCAGAAACCCCTGGCGCGCTCGGTCCGGGATGATCATCACCGCGAAAAACGAAACCAGCGAAGTGAACATCATGCTGTAGATGAAGATCACGAAGCCCGCGCGTTCCAGGTTCTTCAGCTTGGGATGCGCGATCTCGCGGTTCACTTGCGCCAGGCTCTCCTCGCCGCTCATGGCCAGCAGCGAATGCCCCAGGCCGATCATCACGGCGATGACGGTGATCGAGGGCGCCACCGTCCCCTTCAGCCAGCCCAATGCCTCCGGGCTGAACTTGATGTTGGCGGGTATGGGAAGCGGCACCGGCTGGTAGCCGTTCTTCAAAATGGTGACGATACACCAGACGATCAGGATCACCACCATCACCGTGGTGATCTGCATGATGCGCAGGGCCTTCTCGCTCGATTCATGGATGCCGATGATATTCTTGCGCCAGAAATACACCGTCACCGCCGCCGCAAAAACCGCCGCGAAATATGGCGGGTTGACGTGCAGGTTGGGCATCCCGAGCCGCGGGCCGACTTCATTGATCAGGCCGCCGAGGTATAGCCCCGCGCTCACCGCGCTGATGGGGCCGGTCAGCACGTAATCGAACATCAGCGCCGACACCGAAAACTTGGCGAGCGTGCCGCCCATCGCCTCGTGCACCACTTTGTACACGCCGCCGCGCACGAACATCGAGCAGCTCTCGATGTAGATGGCGCGCACCGCGTAGGAGAACAGCATGATCGACAGGATGAACCACGGCGCCGCTTTGCCGATGGCCTGTTCGGCGATGCCGCCCACGTAGTAGGCTGAGCTCGCCAGATCGCTCAGGACGATCGCCGCGGCCCGCCAGAACGAGATAAAGGACAGCATCACGGTGGTGGCGACCACGACTTTCACCGCCGCCGGACGTTGCTGGTTGGTCACTGAATGGGTCTCTCCCCGCTTGGCCGAAGGGGCTTTGGCGCATTCTGAACACGCCTGCGAGGTGCTGACGGGTTGGAACTGGAAAGCGATCTGTCCTACGTGGGACTGCGCCCCAAACTGGTTTCCCCGCCCCCAAGTGGAGCTCGGCTCCAACATATTAGCATAGGGTGGAGGGGTTGAAATGCCCCAATCCCAGGCAGAATCGCCTGGCGCGCTGGCCCTATCCTGCCGGCGGTCTCGAATTCCGCGGCGGGTCGGGTTAACGCGCTGAACGGGATCTCTCTCCCGGCGTCATTGCTTCCACCAACACGACTCCAACCATCAGCGCGGCAGCCGATGCGACATGTACGAACAGACGGGGAAGCGAGATTTTGACGTGCGCCTCAACCGGGTCCCAGGCGCTGAAGAAGAAGACACACGGATACAGCAACAGCGGCAAACATACCGTTGCGGTCCAAGGATACCACCGCCATTTCTCTCTGTCTCGGATGAGATAAAACAGCGCTGCCGCCGCCAGCGGCCACAGCAGGCTCCAACGTCTCAAGGCGGTCAGTTCTTCCAGCGTCCAAACCAGCAGCGGCCCGGCCCGGTCCACATGAGATAGGAAGATCGCCGGCGTGAAACCCGCGAAATCCGCTTCACGCTGCACCCCCACGCTGCTCAAGAATGCCGACCAACCCAGCCACACCCCAAACCCGGGAAGGATTGCCCAAGCCCCCAGTTTCCAGTTCCGCTCCCTCACAACCAGAGGGGCGATTGCAACCGCGAGGCACAAGAGCGGGACGATGCCATCTGCCTTGGTGAACGGAAGCAGCGCGGCGCTCAAACCCAGCAGCCGAGCCGATTCCATGGATCGGGTTCGCCAGTATTCCGCGCAGTGCACCACCCCACACACGTAGATCGCCGAGAGCGGAAAATCGACGTAGCCGGAAGAGGCGCTGCCTTGACCCATCGCCAACGCCGGCACCAGCAGGAACGGGAGGAGCACGAAGATCCCGGACCAGCGCCACTGTCTGGTCCGGTTTGCCACGGAAAGCAGAAGCAGCGTTACCGCCAGATAGAAATACGGGCCGATCAGTTTGATCGTACTTTGATCCATGCGGCCCAGGAAGCCATAGATCCAGGCTTCGAGCAAAGGCACCAGAGGCGGATAACTCCTGTGAAAGAAGTCATAGTTGCTCGTGTAGTATTGGAGCGGGATCGCCCCGCCGTTCAAGAACGCGACTCTAGCTTTCGATTCCCAGTTGAACAACCCGTCCCACCCCAGGCTTTCGCGGTACAACGCAAGCCAGGTTACGAAACCCATTTGAGCGGCGACCAGCGCAATCACGATCGCCTGGGGAGCGGTGAATCGGCGGAGTCCGGGAAAAGCTGGCAACGCCCAGTTGCGCCTCTTCCACGCGTAGCCTGCCGCACCCAGGCAAATGGCAGTCACCCCGCAGCGCAGCGGTACGCCCTGGATCAGAAATCCCAGACAGAACGAAGATAATGAGACCAGGCCCGCTCCTAATACGAGTGCGGTCCCGCAGACTCCGCAAATGTCAGGCTTCGATTCATGCGAGCGCAACAGCAAGACTACCCCGAGGCCTCCCACAAAGGCGATCGAGAGGGCGACTAACGACAGAAAGATTCCCATGGGTCCGCGCCCTTATAAGGTGAGATAGAGAGTCTGGATGTCACTCGGGTTCCGCCAGCCGCCCAGGGACCGGGATCGGTCTCAAAGAAGATCAGCCCGCCAATTTCGGCGGTACGGGGCACTCTTTCTACTGCGGAAGTGCGGCTCTTACCGGGTTCGCCACAGAAGATTGCCGCGACCGGCCGCGGATACGCCAGATGCGAGATCGTGTAGTACACCCGTAGAGTGGAAGGCTCGCCCGCCGGTCCGACGAACAAGAGACGCTGGTCCGGAGCGTATCTCCGCAAGCTGTTTTCGACGAGCAACCCGGGATGAGGCGCATCCAGCACCCGCAGAAAGGAGTCGGTTGTTTGATATGGCTCCAGTTGCTCGAAGGAACTCCCCCGCAGCGTCGCCCTTGCCATCACTGTAAACGTTACGGCGGCATACAGCGCGCAAAGGCAAATCGCGGACGCCTGGATCGAGGCATTCCGCCGCACCCGCGGCGCACCCCTCTCTTCCTGCATGAAGCCGTAGCGTACCACAGCCTCCGGGTGGCGCCGCGGCCGCGGCATATTAGCATAGGGTGGAGGAGGTTGAAATGCCGCAATCCCAGGCGGAATCGCTGGCGCGCCAGGTCATCGCACGGCTGCGCTCCGCCGGGCACCAGGCCTGGCTCGTCGGCGGTTGCGTGCGCGATTTGCTGCTCGGGGCGAGCCCCAAGGATTTCGACATCTCGACCGACGCGCGGCCGGACCGCATCATGGACCTGTTCCCCCACTCCGGCCTGGTCGGCGCGCACTTCGGCGTGGTTCTGGTGCGCGACGCCTTCGCGCAGGTGGAAGTCGCCACCTTCCGTAACGACCACGAATATGAGGACGGCCGCCGGCCCACCGCCGTGCACTTTGAAACCGATCCGAAGGCCGACGTGCTGCGCCGCGACTTCACCATCAACGGCCTCATGATGGACGTGGTCGAGGGCCATGCCGACACCGTGGGGCAGGCGCTTTCGCCTGCCAACTTCAGCCATGCCGCCACCGGCAACGTGGGGCAGGTGCCCCGGTTTTCGGGTCCGATGCGGATTTCGCCTGCCAACCTCGCGATGCCCGTCGGTGGCGACACTGACGCCGACAATGTGGGGCAGGCGCTTTCGCCTGCCAACTCGCCTGCCAACTTCACAGTGCTGGATTACGTCGGGGGCCGTGCCGATCTCGACGCCCGGCTGATCCGCGCCATCGGCGATCCAGACGCCCGCTTTCGCGAGGACCATCTGCGCCTGCTGCGCGCCGTGCGCTTCGCCGCCCGTCTGGGATTCACAATCGAGCAAGCCACCTTCGCAGCCATCCGCCGCCACGCTGCCCTGATTGCGCGAGTCTCGGCCGAGCGCGTGCGCGATGAGTTGGTCCGCATCCTCACTGAAGGCGGCGCCGCCTATGGCCTGGACCTGTTGGACGAAAGCGGCCTGCTCGCCGTGCTGCTGCCCGAAGTGACCGCCATGCACGGCGTCGAGCAGCCGCCCGAGTATCACCCCGAAGGCGACGTCTGGACCCACACCCGCCTGCTGCTCGAAAAACTTGATCGCGCCACGCCGACGCTGGCCCTGGGCGCGCTGCTGCACGACGTGGGCAAGCCACCCGTGTTCCGCGTGGCGGACCGCATCCGCTTCGACGGCCACGTCGAGAAAGGCGTCGAAATGTCCCGCGCGATCCTCACCCGCCTCCGTTTTTCTCGCGATGACGCCGCGCAGGTGGAATCGCTGGTGGCGCATCACATGCACTTCAAGGACGTGGGCCGCATGAAAGAGAGCACCCTCAAGCGCCTAATGCGCCTGCCCCGCTTCGACGAGCACCTCGAGCTGCACCGCTTGGATTGCCTCGCCAGCAGCGGTCATCTAGAAAACTACGACCTGGTGAAGCGCAAGTTTGAGGAGATGAGCGCTGCCGACGAGATCAAACCCGCCCCGCTGATCACCGGCGCCGACCTGATCGCCGCCGGCTTCCGCCCCGGCCCGCGCTTCGGCGAGATTCTTTCCGCCGTCGAAGACGCCCAATTAGAACACCGCCTCCGCACCCCCGCCGAAGCCCTGGAGTGGGTGCTGTCGCAGTGGCCGCTGGAAAGCGGGGGGTAGGTCGAGTGCCAACTCGGCGAGTGGAGACTCCGCGGCTAGCTTTGTATCAGGGCACCGGCTTCAGCCGTGCCGCAACACATCGGTAGCCAATGGCTTTAGCCGCTGGGGCTTTTCTGAGCCCGCAGGGGCTGAAGCCCAAACCTTGGGACTGTGTGAGAATGGGATGTGTCATGAGCACGACTGGACTGGCTGTCCACAGGGACGACATCCCCTCACTCGACGGTCTTCGCGCTATCTCAATCGCGCTTGTCCTGGCAGGACATGCAATCAAAGTCGGCCCCCATTCGTTTGCCTTTAGCGCCTTGTGTCTGCACGCAGATCTGGGAGTACGCACCTTTTTTATCATCTCTGGATTTCTCATCACTACCCTCCTACTCAGCGAGCGCTCTCAGTCCGGCAGTATCTCACTGAGAAGTTTCTACATTCGTCGTGCGTTGAGAATCCTCCCGGCCTTCTTTCTATTCGTTGGCTGCGTAGCGCTCCTAAGTATCTTCGGTGTTACGCCCGTACCATCTTGGTTCTGGTTGTACGTCTTGACGTACACGGTCGACTTTGCCCCATTGGGCGTTTGGGTGCTTGGTCATCTCTGGTCACTGTCGGTCGAGGAGCAGTTTTACCTGCTGTGGCCGCTGGTTACAAAGAATGCTAAGCCGAGGACATGCGCGGTGGTAGCGGTCGTCGCAATATTCGCCAGCCAGCTCGCTTATGCTGTCAGCCGGCTCACCGGCGCCAATCTGCCGGATAACGCCTTCCCGTTCGTTTGCGGCCCAATTGCGATGGGATGCTTGCTCGCGATTGGGGCTCGCAAGATTCGAACCGTAATCATCTCCTCGAAGCTCCTGTCTGACAGCCGGATTCTACTTCTTACCTTGCTCCTCATCGCCCTGCTTGACGCTATTCCTACCTACTTCGGAATGATCACGAATTCTCTGTTGACGCTATGCGTAGCACGGCTCGTGTTTATTCCCTCGGGAGTGGCAGGCCGGGTCCTCAATTCTGCGCCATTTGTTCTAATCGGCAAGCTCAGTTATTCGCTCTACTTATGGCAGGAGCTATTCCTGAACCCATTTCATTCGCGCGCCCCAATTTCCACTCCGTTCCCAGTCAACCTTGTAGTTATACTTGCGGTTGCTTCGGCTTCCTACTGGGGACTGGAAGTCAGGTTCGTGGGCCTACGAAAAAAGTTCCGCAAGACACAGCAACCTGTTGCATCTGCCCTGCCCGCCGTAGTGATCCCTGAAGCGAAAGGCGCATTCTAACTTAGCTGGCTACGCCCGACAGAAATTGTGGTGCGAAAGAGAGGTTGTCCGCCGCGGCGTTTGAGCGGGACTAGCTGGCACCCCTCCAAACGGAGCCGCGACCATAGGGAGCGGTCCTTTCGATAGAACCGAATCTGCCGGTCGAAGTCCGGGCGATCGCCAGCTTCAGGTCGTCGCCGTTGCTTCCCTTGGCACCGCCGCGCCCGCCCGCTGGCCGCTCAACCGCTCCATGTACACGTAGATCACCGGCGTGATGTAGAGCGTGAGGAATTGGCTGACCAGCAGGCCGCCCACCACCGCCAGGCCCAGCGGTTGGCGCGCGTCGCCGCCTTCGCCGTAGCCGAGCGCGATGGGCAGCGTGCCGAACAGCGCCGCCACCGTCGTCATCATGATGGGCCGGAAGCGCCGCATGCAGCCCTGCCAGATGGCTTGCTCGGCCGATAGCCCTTCTTTGCGCTTGCCAATCGCGAAGTCGATCATCATGATGGCGTTTTTCTTCACCACGCCGAACAGCATGATGATGCCGACAAACGCGTAGAGGTCGAGCTCCTTGCCGAATATCAGCAGCGTGAGCAGCGCGCCGAATACGGCCGATGGCAAACCGGAGAGAATCGTGATCGGGTGAATGAAGCTCTCGTACAGCACGCCCAGCACGATATAAATCACCAGAATGGCGACGATCAGCAGCAGCGTCAGATTGCGGAAGGAATTCTGAAACTCCTTCACGGTTCCCTGGAAGCCGGTCGAGATGGTGGAGGGCATGCGCAGATCGAGGATGGCTTTGTCCACTTCTTCCGCGGCCTGCCCCAGCGAAAAGCCCGGCCGCAGGTTGAACGACGCGGTCACCGCCGGCAACTGGCCGAAGTGGTTGATGTTGAGCGCGCCCGTCTGCTGGTGCGTGCGGGTGACCGCATCGAGCGGCACCAGCGATCCCTGCGACGAACGTATGTAGAGCCGCGACAGCGCATCCGGCGTGCGCTGGTATTGCTTGTCGAGCTCGAGAATCACCTCGTATTGGTCGGCGGGCGCGTAGATCACCGACGCCTGGCGCTGGCCGAAGGCGCTGTACAGTGCGTCCTGCACCTGCTGCGCCGTCACCCCTAACGACAGCGCGCGGTCGCGGTCGATATCCACCATCAATTGCGGCGCGGCCACCTGCAGGTCGTTGGTGACATCGACGAAACCGGGGATCTGGCTCATTTTGGCGGTGAGCCGCGGCGCCCACTCGTATAGGTCCTTCAGGCTGGGGCTCTGCATGGTGAGCTGATAGGCCGATGCGCCGAACTGGCCGCCCACGGTGATCGGCGGCGGGTTCTGGATGAACGTAAAGAGCGCCGGCACGGCCATCACCCGCGGACGCAGCCCTTCAATCGTCTGGTCGACCGAAAGCGCGCGCTGGGCGCGGGGCTTCATGTTGGCGAAGAAGAACGCCTGATTGCCGCCGATCACGAACGAGCCCACATCCGCGACGCCCGGGTAGGCGCGGATGATTTCCGAAATGGCGCGATGGTGGCGCGCCATGTTCTCAAATGAAATATCCTGCGGCCCCAGCGTGATGCCGAAAAAGAAATCCGAATCCTGCGATGGAATGAAGCCCGTCGGCATGGTCTTGAACAAGTAGACCGTGCCCACCAGCATCAACACCGCGACCGCCAGCGTCACCAGCCGCAACCGCATGGCGATCCCGAGCGTCACTTCGTACCAGCGCGCCATCGCGTTGAAGCCGCCTTCCAGCACGCGGTAAAGGATGCCGTGGCGCGTCTCGCGTTCCGATCGCAGAAACCGGCTGCCCAGCATCGGCGTCAGGCTCAGCGAAACGAAACCCGAAATCAGAATCGCCACCACGATGGTGACCGAAAACTCGTGCAGCAGCCGGCCCACGATTCCCGCCATGAACAGCACTGGAATGAACACCGCGACCAGCGAGAATGTCATCGAGAGAATGGTGAAACCGATCTCGCGTGAAGCCGCGATGGCGGCTTCCATCCGCGACTTGCCCATCTCCATGTGACGCACGATGTTTTCCAGCATCACGATCGCGTCATCCACCACGAAGCCCACCGAAAGCGTGAGCGCCATCAGCGAGAGATTGTTCAAACTGTAGCCCAGCAGGTACATCGCCGCGAAGGTGCCGATGATGGAGAAGGGAACCGCGGCGCCGGGAATCAACGTCGCCGAAATGTTGCGCAGGAACAGGAAGATCACCAGCACCACCACGCACACCACCAGGGTGAGCGTGAATTCCACGTCGTGAATCGACTGCCGCACGGACTCGGAAGCGTCGAACGCCACCGAAAGCTTCACCGAAGGAGGAATCTCCTTTTGGAACTCCGGCAGCAGCCGCTTGATGTTCTCGACCACCTCCACCGTGTTGGTGCCGGGCTGCCGGTTGATGGCCAGCATTACGCCGCGCCGGTTGTTGTACCAGGCAATCAGCTTGTCGTCTTCGACCCCGTCGACCACGTTGGCGAGCTGGTCCAGGCGCACCGGCGCGCCGCCGCGCCACGAGACGATGATCGGCCGGTAAGCCGCCGCATTGAGCAGGCCGCCGCTCGATTCGATGGTGAACGCCTGCTTGGCGCCGTCCAGCCGGCCGGTGGGCAGATTGGTGTTGCTGGAGGCGATCGCCGCCTGCACTTCATCGATGCCGATGTTGTGGACCGCCAGCTTGTCGGGATCCACCTGCACGCGCACGGCGTACTTCTGCTCGCCATAGACCTGCACGCGCGCCACGCCGCTCACCATGGAAATGCGCTGGGCCAGCAGAACGTCGGCGTAATTGGTCACCGTGTAGAGCGGCAAGGTGTCGGAAACCAGCGCCAGGTAGAATACGGGCTGCTCGGCCGGGTTGACCTTTTGATAAGAGGGCGGCCGCGGCATGGTGGCAGGCAGTCTCCCGCCGGCCGCCGCGATGTGAGCCTGGATATCCTGCGAAGCCGCGTCGATGCTGCGGTCCAGCGTGAATTGCACGGTGATCGCGGTGCTGCTCTGCGAATTCACCGAGTTCATCGATTGAATGCCGGCGATGGTGGAGAACTCGCGTTCGAGCGGCGTGGCGACCGAGGATGCCATGGTCTCCGGGCTCGCGCCAGGCAACGCCGCGGTCACCTGGATGGTGGGGTAGTCGACGCTGGGCAGCGCGGCCACTGGCAGCGCGCGAAACGCCACCGTCCCGAACAGCAGGATGGCGAAGCACAGCAGCGCCGTCATGATCGGGCGATCGATGAAGAGGCGAGACAGGTTCACAGTGGCCCCGTTCCCAGCTTGGCTGGATCCACCGGCACGATCTGCGCGCCGGGGAAGATCCGCATCTGCCCATCGGTAACTACCGTCTCGCCTGGCCGAAGGCCGCTCTCGATCACCACCTTGGCGCCCCAGGCTCGGCCCGTCGTCACCGGGCGGATTTCCACGTGGTTATCCGCCTTGACGGCGTACACGAAGTATCCTTGCTGGCCGCTCTGCACGGCTTCGGCCGGCGCCACCACGGCATTCTGGATGGTATCGAGCGTCAACGTGGCAGTGACGAACTGCCCCGGCCACAGCATGCGGTCGGCGTTTTCAAAAGTCGCCTTCAGATGAATCGTGCCGGTGGCGGCGTCCACCGTGTTGTCGATCACCGCCAGATAGCCGTTGGCGGCGCGGCCGGGATCGTCCTGCGATTCCACGCGCACGGCCAGCTTGCGGCCCTCGCCGGCCACACGGCGGATGGCGCCCAGGTATTGCTCCGGCGCCGCGAAGTCGACGAAGATGGGCGACACCTGGTGAATCACCACCAGCGGCACGTCGTTCACCTTCACTAGATTGCCAGCGTGCACCAGCAGGTTGCCGGTGCGGCCGGAAATCGGCGCGCGAATCTGGCAATAGACCAGATCGAGCCTGGCGCGTTCCACCGCGGCCTGGTCGGCATCGAGCGCCGCTTTGGCCGTGTCGATAGCCGCCAGCGTCGAGCGCGCCGAAGCGTTGGCCGCATCCGCGCTGGATTGCGCCTGGTCGTAAGTCGAGTGCGGCGTGAGGCCGCTTTTGTTCAGCTCCGCTTGCCGCTCGGCGTCGCTTTGGGCGAAGCGCGCGGTGGCTTTGTCGCGTGCCAGCACGGCCTCCGCCTGCACGATCTGCGCCTTGTCCCGCTCCACCGCCGCTAGCGCCTGCCGCAGCGCGTCGTCGTATGGCCGCGGATCGATCTCGAACAGAAGATCGCCCTTGGCCACGTTCTGCCCTTCGGTGAAGTGCACCGCCATCAGTTCGCCCGCCACCTCCGATTTGGCCTGCACAATGGCCGAGGCCTCCACCGTTCCCACCACCTTAAGATCGGTGGGAACCGATTCCTGCGATACCTTGGCCACCGACACCGGTACCACCGGCATCCCGGCCATCCCAGGCCGCGCCGCTTGCTGCTTGCAGCCCGTCAAAGCCAAACCCACGGCCAATACGCACAAGACTTTTTTCACAGAATTTTCCCCGGAATTCGCAGTGTATCAGGAACGGGCCCAGGTAGGGCATGCTTTAGCTTGCCCGTGCCACAGCGAAGCATGCGCCAGTCAAATCCCAAGTCGCACCCGAAGTTTCGGCCCTCTGCGCCAATCTTCCTTACAATAAGAACTCGCCGCCATGGACAATCTCACCCACACCGCGATCGGCCTTTTCTTGGCGCGGGCCGGCGCCCGCAAATGGACGCCGCGCGCGACCGCGATTCTGCTCGTTGCATCCAACGCGCCGGACATCGACGTGGTGACCGGCGCCGCCGGCCCGCTCGCCTACCTGCACTATCACCGGGGTCTCACGCACGCCCTTGTCGCCATGCCCGTGCTGGCATTGCTGTCCGTGGTGTTGGTGCGGCTCGCCGCCCGGAAGCCGCTCTATTGGCCGGGGGCGTTGGCGGCCGCGCTGCTCGGCGTGGCCTTCCACCTGATTCTCGATTGGACCAACGTCTACGGCATTCGGCTGCTGCTGCCTTTTTCCGGCCGCTGGCTGCGGCTGGATTCCACCGCCGTGGTGGATCCGTGGATCTGGGCCATTGCGGCAGCCGCCCTGGCGGGGCCGTTTCTGGCGCGATTGGTCGGCTCCGAAATCGCCTCCGGGGGCGCCCAGCCACGTCACCATGGCCGCGGCGCCGCTCGGTTCGCTCTCATCGCCGTGATGATTCTCGATTGCGGCAGGCTGGTTCTGCACGGGCGCGCCGTCGAGATGCTCGAAGCGCGGGTTTATCAGGGAGACTCGCCAAGCCGCGTGGCGGCGTTGCCCAATCCGTTCAACCCGCTGCGCTGGCGCGGCCTCGTCGAGACCCCCGCCTTTTACGCCGTCGCCGATCTCGATGTGACCGGCGATTTCGATCCCACGCGCGCCCTGATCCTCTACAAGCCCGATGCCGATCCGGCGCTCGACGCTGCCGCGCGCACACCCGTCTTTCGGGAATTCCTGCGATTCAATCAATATCCATTGTGGCGGGTAACGTCAGCGCCCACCCTGGATGGCGGCAAGCTGGTGGAGTTGTTCGACCTGCGCTTCGGCACGCCAGAAGCTCCAGGCTTCCAGGCCACCGCGCTGGTGGACGCGCGCCTCCGGGTTGTGGACGCCACTTTCCGTTTCGGCGCCCTGCGCCCTCGCTAAATGAGGCAGGTCCCCGACCTGCCAACGCCGGGCGCAGCCCGGCCGTTTCTTCGTCGCACCTTGTAGGGGCCGGGCATGCCCGGCCCGGCTCGCCTCAACCCCCAGTCACACCCTATCTCCCTCACTAACTCAATCACTTAGCCCGCAAACCCCTTGACGTACCCCTTATCCTTAAGTTGGGACTGTGGCGCCAGGCACCGCTGCTAGTCCTTACTTGCTGGCCAGCAAGCGTTGCACTCAAGTGGTACTGAACTTCCGGCGCCCCTGAAAGGCATGCGGGGTCCCCTACGGGCAGGACTCTCGACGGAAGACTTTGGATTCCGGAATCTATAACCGCCGGCGGAAAACGGATAGCTATCATTGCCGCCCGCCGGATAACAGCGAGTAAGAAACGAATCGACATCGATATGCTCGCCATCAAAGCGGGCCAATACATCGAAGTTTCTACTCAATCCATCGGGTGGCCGATACGCACGGCGATAAGTCCGACAGCCCGGCCACCCGCAACGCACTGATACTTCTTACCCACTCCTCTCGGCCGAACTGCGCCCGCTGCGCTCAACGGAGCCGCAACCATAGGGAGCGGTTTTTGTACGCCTATTACGTAATCTCCCCTCAGTGCAGCGTGAACCACGTTCGCCAAATCGTATCGACCAGGGCATGCGTGGTGGCGGAAGCCATCAGGCTTCGATGCTTCCGGTAGGCCCAGCCATAAAACCATCCCGCCAAAGTCGCCAGAATCACGTAGCGCCAATTCGGAGCCGGCGCATGACGAATGTGGGAGAGGCCGAATAGGATCGAAGCGCAGGCTTGAGCCAGCTCGCGGGACCTCAAAGAGCCTTCCAACAGATTCTGCAGCAGGCCACGAAAAAACAACTCCTCGGCCATGGCGATAAAAAGGAAGATAGTCAGATAGTCGAACGCGAACGCTCGCGCGCCCCGCCAATGCGAATTCCACGTTATGAAGTGGAGCGCGAAGCCAAGAGGAATCGCGATTACCGTGAAACCGGCCAGAGAGATCAGCGCATCACCGAGGATAACTCGCGAAAACTGGAAGTTATACCCTGAGTCATTCAGTCCGCGGATGATGAGGAACGACCAGGATCCCACCGCGGTCAGGAATAACCGGGACATGAAGTCCAGATTCACCGGGACGTTCCAGATCCCACCGATCTTGCCGAACAGAACCGGCGTCAAAATCCAGAGCAGAATCAACCCATCCTGCCAGTTCATCCTTTCCGAGTGGCGAACCGGAGCCGCGGCAAACAATCCGAAAGGAATCGCCACGAAAGCCAGTAGTCTGCCGCAGGCCCACCAGCGGAAATCGCCCGTACCCGCGGAGTAAATGAGATATGGAAGCAAGAAGACCGCTATCGAACTCGATGCGCCCAGAGGCCCGCGGACATGCCGCGACAACCATTGGCGCGAGACGGCGAATCCCGGCGCCAGGCAAAGGACCACCAGCAGCAACAGACACGCATAAATGGCGACAGCCGGCAGTACTCCAATCGAATAGCGCGGGAACTCGATGATTTCGTACCAGGCGAAGAATAGCGCCAGCGCGGCGAAAAGCAGTGCGAAGGGAAGCCATCGGCGTGATGCCATGCGTTCGATTCCTCTGCCGAATCATCATGGTAACGCGCTGGTCGATGGTGTGCGCCCCGGCTCTGATAGAATCAAAAATACCATCTGGGAATCTATGGTCATGCAAGCCGCACCGCTGGTCGACGGCTTCGGCCGCGTTCACGATAATCTGCGCATCGGCGTCACCGACCGCTGCAACATCCGCTGCTTTTACTGCATGCCCGAGACCGGGGTGGAGTTCGTCGAACGCCGCGAGATCCTCAGTTTCGAAGAGATCGAGCGCTTCGCGCGCATCGCGGTGGGGCTGGGTATAACCAAGCTCCGCGTGACCGGCGGCGAGCCGCTGGTGCGGCGCGGCCTGCCGGTGCTGATCCGGCGCCTGGCGGCCATTCCGGGCGTGCGCGACCTGGCTCTCACCACCAACGGCGTGCTGCTGGAGGCGCTGGCCGGGCCGCTCTATGAGGCTGGCCTGCGGCGTTTGAACGTGCATCTCGACACCCTCGACCGCGGCCGCTTCCGCCAAATCGCGCGCCGCGACGATCTCGACAAGGTGCTGGCCGGCCTGGAGGCGGCGCGCCGGCTCGGCTACACCACCATCAAGTTGAACGTGGTCGCAGTCAAGAACCTGATCGAGCCCGACATCGTGTTGCTGGCGCGCTTCGGCCGCGAGCGCGGCTTCGAGGTGCGTTACATCGAGTTCATGCCGCTCGATGCGCAGAATCTGTGGGACCGCGGCAAGGTGCTGTTGGCGGATGAAATCATCGCCATTCTTTCGCGCGAAATCGCGCCGCTCCAACCGGTGCCCGACCCCGATCCACGCGCGCCGGCCACCGAGTATGCCTTCGCCGATGGCATCGGCAAAGTGGGTTTCATCGCTTCCATCAGCCGTCCGTTCTGCGGCAACTGCAACCGGCTGCGTCTCACCGCCGATGGCAAGCTGCGCTATTGTCTGTTTGCGCTTGAAGAGGACGACGTAAAGGCGCCGCTCCGCTCCGGCGCGAGCGACGAAGACATCGCAGCCCTCATCCGAAGCAACGTGGCGCGTAAGTGGGCCGGCCACGAGATCAACAGCTCTAAATTCGTCGCTCCGCCGCGGGCTATGAACGCCATTGGTGGATAAGGCAGGCCTTACAACCGTCCGAGACCGCACAGCTACGGCGGCCCTAACGCCCCAGCCCGCCAGAGGAAGATCAAGAAGAATCCGAGCACATGGATCGCAAGTAGAATTACTGAGCCAGCCATCAAGATACGCTTTAAGGCCGCTGAGCCAGGCACTGCTACGCCTCCTGTGGGAGCAAAGTCACGGCGCAGAAGGACCATGCTGGAAATCACAAGGCCAAAGCTAGCAATTGAGAATAATGCCCCGGCGAACTGCCGGAGAATCTCGTCATCCTTCAAGTCGTAGGGAATCACCCAACCGATGACAAACATCGCTGGATATAAACACACTGCGGCCGTGAGTGCCCACAATGCCGCTGGGATCTTCGAATGAGGCTTAACGGAGAAGACTTTAGCCCAAGCGACCAAAACGAAGACACCACCGACGAAGATTGCGAAGTCAAGTAATGCAGACACTGCAAGTGCGACACCGAAGCCCACCATAGGGTCCTTTCTACACGGCCGCAGTCCTATTCGTCCGTGACACACCCTAGCGACGCACTCTTCACAAGTCGAATGTACTTGGCCAGCGTGCCGCGATCCGCCTTGTAAGGCGGCATCGTCCAGTTCTTACGCCGGGCCGATAACTCCTCGTCCGAGAGAGCGACGCTGAGCGTGTTCTTCGCGGCGTCGATCGTGATGCGGTCATTACTCCTGACCAGCGCGATCGGGCCGCCCTCCTGGGCCTCGGGTGTCACATGGCCGACGATAAAACCGTGCGACCCTCCCGAGAATCGTCCATCCGTGATCAAGGCAACATATTTGCCCAATCCCGCGCCCACGATTGCCGAAGTGGGCGTTAGCATCTCGGGCATGCCCGGGCCGCCTTTGGGCCCTTCATAGCGAATCACGATCACGTCGCCTTTCTGAATCTCGCTGCGCTCCAGCGCGGCCAGCATCAGTTCCTCGGAGTCATAAACGCGCGCCGGACCGGAGAATTGCAATCCCTCCTTGCCCGTGATTTTGGCAACCGCGCCCTCCGGCGCAAGATTGCCCCGCAGGATCTGGATGTGGCCGACCGGCTTAATCGGCTTCGAGAGCGGATGCACGATTTCCTGCCCAGCTGCGAGCTCGGGCAGATCCTTCAGGTTCTCGGCCACCGTTTTGCCGGTCACCGTCAGACAGTCTCCACGCAACGCCCCCCCCGCCAGCAGCATTTTCATCACCGCAGGCAGTCCGCCCACGCTATGCAAATCCTCCATGACGTACTTGCCGCTCGGCTTGAAGTCCGATAACAGCGGTACGCGGTCACTTACCTTCTGGAAGTCATCAATCGAAAGCGGTACGTTCACCGACCGCGCCATGGCGAGAAGATGGAGCACCGCGTTGGTCGATCCGCCCAGCGCGGAGACCAGCACCATGGCGTTTTCGAAGGCCTCGCGGGTCATGATGTCGCGCGGCTTGATATCCAACTCCAACAGGTTCTTGATAGCGGCTCCGGCGGCAAAGCACTCGGCCAGTTTCAATGGATCTTCCGCGGGCGTCGAAGCACTGTATGGGAGTGACATCCCGAGCGCCTCGATGGCCGAGGCCATGGTATTGGCCGTGTACATGCCTCCGCATGCGCCGGCTCCGGGACAGGAGTTACGCACAATCGCCTGCCGCTCGGCATCGTCGATGTTACCGGCCAGGTACTCGCCGTAACTCTGAAATGCGGAAATGACATCCAGCTTTTCTCCGTTGCGGCAGCCCGCCCGGATGGTCCCGCCATAAATCATCAGCGATGGGCGGTTCAGCCGGGCCATCGCCATGATGCAGCCCGGCATATTCTTGTCGCAGCCGGGGATCGAGACATTGGCGTCGTACCACTGGGCCGCCATCACGGTCTCGATGGAATCCGCGATCAGATCGCGCGACTGCAGGGAATAACTCATACCGTCCGTGCCCATCGAGATCCCGTCACTAACGCCGATCGTATTGAACCGCATCCCCACCAGGCCAATGGCAGTGAGGCCCTCCTTGACCTTTTCGGCCAATTGGAGAAGGTGCATGTTGCAGGGGTTGCCTTCGTACCAGACGCTGGCAATGCCGACCTGCGGCTTGCTCATGTCTTCTTCACGAAGACCGGTGGCATAGAGCATTGCCTGTGAGGCGCCCTGCGATCTCGGTTGCGTGACTCGGGCGCTGAATTTGTTTAATGGAGTGGGCATATTCTTATTATGTGTGACTCGTCCGTTACCTGGGATATCGATTCGACTTAACTGCCGGCTGCCGGCGATCTCTCAATGCGCATGTATTCGACGTCTGAAGTCGCGATCATGCCGGTATCCATCATCTCCTCGACCTCGGGAATCAGCCGCGCCAGATTTTCCGCCGTGTCCACAATCGTCACGACAATCGGTTGATCCTTTCTAATCAGGTGATGGCGGTGGATTTCCGCTGTCTCGCCGAACCCTTCCAGGCCGCGAAATACCGTGGCGCCGGCGATCTTCAATTCCAGGCAACGATTCACGATCGCTTCGTACAACGGTTTCCCCTTATACCGGTCGCTTTCGCCAAAATGCAGACGAAGGATCTTGGCTTTCTTAGTCGTTCGCATGGGAAGACTCCACCGCCGGGCGGCTGTGAACCAGGCGAATCACATCCACATCGGAAAGAACAATGATACCGTCTTGCATCATCGACTCGATCTCGTTCACAGCCTTGGCCAGCTTCTCGTCCGTGTCCACGATCGAGATCATAACCGGCAGATCGTGCGAGAACCCCAGCCGCCCGCTCTTGTGGGTGTGACCCTTGATTCCGTAACCGAGAATGCCGCGATACACGGTGGCGCCCGCAATGTCCATCAGGCGCAAACGCTTGACGATCGCCTCATAAAGCGGTTCGCCCTGCCACTTATCCGACTCGCCCATGTAGATCCGCATCAACCGCGCGGTGCCTCTGGTTTCCGTGTGAGGCCCTTTCGGCGGCGATGGGCGTTCCTTGCTGGCGACTTTGACAACCTGCGTGTCCTGGACTTCAATCACGCCGTCGGTCACCATGTCGTAAAGCGTCGGCATGAGCTCATCGACTTTCGCGGCGGTTTCGATGAACTCGATGCGAATCGGCAGGTGTTCGGTCAGCACCTCGATTTTCGTCGTGTGCATCACCTGGTGGGCGCCGAACCCGGCCATCGCGCGCGTGGCTGTGGCGCCGGACACGCCTTTGTGCAGCAGGAACGTCAGAATCGAGTCGCACAGGGAACCAAAGTGGTGCTGCGTGTCCTCATTGACGAAGATCGTAACCTTCTTGGCCGTGCCCTTCTGCAGCATACCGACTCCTCACATCCATTAACGCCGGGCCAGCATCGCCCCGAACCAGACGGCTATGTAGCCTAACACAACGCTCGAAACGACGTTGAGCATTCCGGCCCACAGCGCGCCGTCCCGCACCGACGTATAAGTCTCCCATTCGAAACTCGAAAATGTCGTGTACCCGCCCAGAAATCCGACCACCAGCAAGAGCCGCCATTGCGGGTCGAGTTGGAATCGTTCGGTCAGCATGGTCATCAGGAAGCCGATCAGGAACGAGCCGGTCACGTTGATGGCCAGCGTCCCCAGCGGGAATTTTCCGCCGAACCGCGTCATGATGGCCGATGCCGCCACATACCGCGCCAAGGCCCCGGTGCCCCCACCAGCCAGCACCAACAAGTACCGCATCAACCCGCGGTCTCCGCAACCAGCGATTTCCGCGCCGCCTCGATCCGCTCCAGGTCCACGCGGAGTTGCGGCGTCCGTTTCTTGCTGCCGCTTCCCACCAGCCGTTCGACCGTAGCCATCAATTCATCCAGGCGCCGCTTGGCTTCCTTTTCGACGCCAAAAAGCGGGACATTGATGCTCTCTTCCCATTGCGTGGTGAGCCGGCTGAGATTCTGCTCCACCAGATAGGGGATGGTACGCGCGAAATGGCGGCGAACCACGGCCTTAATCGTCCACACCGGCAGAATGGGCGACAGCAGTTCCCAGTTTCTATCGAACACCCGGCCGACTCTGATATTGGGTGTGCGCGGCTCGACGGCATCGATTTCGGTTTCCGTCGTCCGCAGCGGCACGCCGAATCCCCGCATCGTGCTATCCGACAAGCGGTCTCGAAACTGTTGCAGCGCGCGTAAGATCTGTTTCCGGGCTGTGTGCCAGGGCTCCAGGAACGAATCGCGATGGCGGACGGAAAGCTCGGTAAGCTCGCCGCGCAAGGCGTCCTCCAGCCAATCCTCGAACGAGCGAAGCATCGTGCCAAGGCTCTTGGTCCATTTCGGAAATTCGCTTTCGAAAGCCTCCAGCAGCGTGCGATCCAGATCGGCCTGATACGCTTCGAGCCGATGGCTGACACTATCGCGCGCTCCCGCCGCGGCATTTTGCACCAGCAACCGGATCACCGCCTTCACATCGGCGAGGGCCTCCTTTTCGCCGAGCAGTTGCTCATTCAGCGCCTCGCGCTCCGACTGCAACATTTCCGCCGATTTGAGACTCAGCGCCAGGTAGTCGTTCAATGCGCACAAGAGCGTGTCCACCTTCCGCGTCAGGATGGAGTCGCGCTCTTCGGCGAATCGCTCCAAGGTTCCGCCGGCAAGCTCGGCTTCGAGCGCCTCCCGGAAGCGCTCAAAGCCGGGCTTCGTCGAATAAGGAAAGACCTGAGGCGTTCCGGGGAAGTTCCTGGAAAGCTGTGCGTGCACGTACCCGGTGACTTCCGCAAGCTCCCGTTCGCTGAGAAGGTCGGCTTTGGTGAGCAGCACGGCGACCTTCGGCGTGTACTGGTAAAGGCTCTTCAGCAGATCGATATCGCGCTGCGAAAGAGGCGGATCTACGCTCACCGCCACCAACGCCAGTCCCACATTCGGCAGCCATGCCAACGAGGCTTCCGTGTTGTGAGAAAGCGCGCTATCGAGACCCGGCGTATCGACGAATTGCAACCCGCGAAATCGCCGCAATTCCGGCAATTCCACGGTGATCAAGCCGACTTCCTTGGCGTTCTCCGGGTTTTCCTTCTCGGAAATGTAGCTGCCAATCACGTCGAGCGAAACTTGCGTGTCGCGGCCATCCCGGTGATGAACGCGCGCCTCTTCGTGGGTGCCAAAGCGGATTACCGTGACTGCGGCGGTAACCGGCACGACACCGACTGGCAGGAAGCTCCGCCCGAGAAAATGGTTCAGGAAACTGCTCTTGCCGGCTTTGAATCGTCCCAGCACGGCAACGCTGATCTCCTCCCCTCCCGACAATGCCCGCGCGCTGGCGAGAAGGCCGGAGAGATCCGAAATATCGTACCGCGCCGCCACCTCGGTCGCCAGGTCCAGCGTCGCCGTTAACGGCGAGTTGCCGGGCATGTGCGTGAATCGCTCGCTCGAATCCGGAGCGTGGGCCGCGCCGTTTGCCTCGGGTTGGATATCTTGTGTTCGCGGAATCATAGCTCTTTATGAGTAGGAGCTATCGTTCCCGAGCCGGGCTCGAGACGGTTGATGGCGGGCTCCATCACCGAAAGTTCAAATGGGATTATAGCGTCTTTCAGTCTGGAGTTGGAAGCTGTCGCCGGCGACGATATGCTTGTATACTCGGCATCGGCAAGTGAGTGCGACAACCCATGTTCGCTGGCTGACCCGCAATGTTGTTGCGATCGGGACCCTCAGTCTGTTCTCGGATATGGGCCACGAGTTGACGACCGCCGTGCTCCCTCTTTTTCTGGCCACGTTTGACGGGGGCGCCGCGGCGCTCGGCGTCATCGAGGGTGTTTCCGATGCCGCTTCGAGCCTATTGAAGCTTTGGATGTCGTACTACTCGGATCGCCTGGGGAAGCGCAAACCGATTCTCGTGGCGGGCTATCTGCTCACGGCCATGATGGGCACCTTCGCGTTCGTCACCGCGTGGTGGCAACTGCTGGCGATCCGAGCGATTGCCTGGATCGGACGGGGAGCGCGCGGGCCTGTCCGCGATGCACTCCTGTCGGAAAGCGTGCCGCCCGAGGCCCATGGCCGGGCTTTCGGATTTGAGGGTGCAATGGACACGCTCGGCGCCATTCTGGGGCCTGCGATCGCGCTGTCGCTCGTCGGCTTCATTGCCCTTCGGCATATTTTCCTGATTGCATTCATCCCTGGCGCCATCACGGTCTTCATTGCCTGGTTTGTGATCCAGTATCCGCCGAGGATGCCGCAGGAACATTTGCGCCTGTTCGCGTCCTTACGCGATTTGCCCCCCATGTTCTGGCGCTTCACAGGCGCCGTTGGAGTATTCGGCCTGGGCAATTTCGCTCACACTTTGTTGGTTCTGCGTGCCGTGTATCTGCTTACGCCTCAGTATGGGCCGGTCGTAGCGGGACGTTATGGGATCGCCCTCTATATTCTTCACAATATTCTCTACGCGGCTGTCTCGTATCCGGCGGGCGCGCTGGGGGACCGCGTGAACAAGAAGACCCTGCTCTGCGTGGGCTACGCTCTGTTTGGCGTGATGTGTCTGCTGTTTCTTACCAATCCGACGAGCATTCCCATGCTGGCACTGCTGTTCATCCTCGCCGGAGTCTATGTCGGAATCGTGGATGCCATGGAGCGTGCGCTCGCAGCCGACTTGTTACCCATCGGCCAACGTGCCGTGGGATACGGTGCGCTGGCCACCGCGAACTCGTTCGGAGACCTTCTGTCGAGCGTCATCGTCGGACTGTTATGGGCCCGCGTATCGATCGCCGCCGGTTTTGGTTACGCCGCCGTGCTCACGCTGCTCGGAGCGTTCTTCTTGCTGCTCGTCCCTACCCGCCGCCTGCGTTGACCCGCTTACCGGGCTTCGGCCAATCCGCATGACGCGCGGCGATCAGCGCGCGCGCCATGGCCGCCAGCAGAGTATGCAGGGTCGGCTTATTACTTCACGACGAGCACGTTCGAGCGCACGGTGGCCGTCAGGTTGTGGGCCGTGCCGCCCCAGATATGGTCGTAGATCCGGGAGTGTCCCGTGAAGCCGATCACCAGCAGGTCGATAGCATTCTCCCGCACGAAGTCGCCAATTACCTTGACCGCATGCCCGGGCACGATGACAGTCTCGAGGTCCACGGAATGCATCGCCGCACGCGCCCGGCAGCGGTCGGCAAGCTGCGCGAAATAACTATCGGCGCGATCTTTCTCCTCGCGAAGCTCGTCGATCACCTCGGCGTGGCGGGGGATCTCCTCCTCCACGCAAATCATGCGAAGACGCGCGCCTAGGCGCGCCGCGAGTTCGACGGCGTAATCGAAAGCCTTTCGCGCGCTATCGGAGCCGTCGTTTGCAATCAGGATTTGCTCGATCATCTCTAATCTCCGGCGCCGGCGTCTTCGACCATCGTAGCCTTCGGCCGGACGGCCGTCTCCGCTTTTGGCAGCAGGTGCTTGGGCATGAAATAAGCGTTGGCGATCGCCGTCGGTATTACGGCGCTGGCGATCACGGTCGCGACCAGATACGAATACTGCGCACTCGTAATGATTTTATGATTAAGACCGAACAGCGCAGAGATGGTGCCAAAAGTCAGTCCCGTCGACATCATGAGAGAGTAATAGAGTCCCTGATGCCCTTCATGATTAAACGCCCGGACAGTTGGAACCAGTGGGCCCATCTTACTGACCATCTTGGCCGCAAACAACGCCAGAAAGGCGAACGGTGTCGCGATGAGCGCCGGCACTGACACTAGCGATCCGGCGCGAATGAAATAGAACGGCGTGAGAAGGCCGAACGTCAAGGTTCGCAGCCGCCGGATCAGGACGTGATCCTTTCCCACGGTTCCGGCTAATACCATCCCGATGATATACGCCGGCAACACGGCCTCGCTGCCGGCCCAGGCCGCCAGGCCGCCCATCCCGAAAAGCAGAAACAGAATGTATTTCGCTTCAAGCTCCGAAACGCGGCCTCCGTATTTCTGAAAGAACCACGGAGTGACAAACGGCAGCGCCCCGAATACAACCACACTCGCGACGACAAAGATCAGTGTCCTCATCGTGAACGGGGAAAAGATCAGTCCCAGCGCGATAACGGTTCCCAGGTCGTTCACAAAACAAGCCGCGAGAATGCCTTTGCCGAAATCGGTCCGGTTCAAACCGAGTTCCAGCATCACCGCATACACGACCGCAACGGAGGTAGTGGATAGGGCGACTCCGGCCAGCCAGCTTGACGCAACGGACCACCGCAACACGAAATGCGCCACGGCTGCGGCTCCCAGAAATGGCGCAAAAAAGCCGACCATGCCAACGACCATAGCCTCTTTCCACTTGGTCCGGAATATCCCGGGATCCAGTTCGGCCCCAGCCAGAAACGTAAGCACGATGGCTCCCGTTCCAGCCAGAAAACCGACCCAGGCCGACTTCGCTCCCAACACTTCGGTGCCGATCAGCGCGCCGATGATAAGCTGCGCCACCGTGCCGACCACGATCTCGGAGAGCGCCGTCGAAATCCTGAACCAAATCGAAAGCAGTGTGGCGATCAATGCAAGTACGAGCCACAGCGCCGCTTGAAACCAGACCTGTTCCATGCCGGTATCGAATGCTCAGTTTCTGCTGTACAGGGGTTCGGCCTGGAAGCCCTACAGCGATTTTCGCTATAGGAGTCATTGGCCGCTCGGGAGAGCGACGGTTTAGCGAACTCCACCGCCTAATCAAAGAATACAGTAAACGGCGGGGATGCTGCAAGAAGGTTCGATCGACCGAACCCGCCGCTGAGAATGGGGGATAATGTGCTTATGGCAACCGCCGACAAAGCCGATCTTTCCCGGATCACTGTCGTGCCGGGTCAACGCTCGGGGCAGCCTTGCATTCGTGGCCTCCGGGTGACCGTGTGGGACGTGCTGGATATGCTCGCGTCGGGCATGACCGAGGATGAGGTGCTGCGCGACTATCCGTACCTGGAGAAGGCCGATTTCCCCGCAGTCTACGCCTACGCTTCGCAGACCGGGCGCGAGCGCGCATCGCGTTGAGACTCCTTGTTTGAGATGTGGCCATGCCGAGTGACGCCACTAACAGAGCAACGACACAGGAGTGGCGCGAACTCGGCTTCTTTTACGACCGTGATGACCGGGCCAGAGTCTGGAAGCTGACGGGCTCTCGATCAGGCCTATTGCGTTTTCGAGACCTGCTCCTCTCTTACGTTGCGGACCCTTGCAACGCATTGGAGGCGGAACACGAGCACTACGGCCCGTATGCGTACCTTGAGGTTATGACTTGGCCAGTGGCCGGATTCGATGACCACGCAATTCGCGGTCCGCTCAAAGAACTGGCGCGGCTGGCGAAACTTGTCGAAGCCAAGCTCGCCACAGTGAGTCCTGGTTCGTCTGTCTTAATCCAGGAGGAGTTCGCAGCCGATAGTCCATATGCTCTCGCCCTCGATTTGCGGGAAGACGGATTCGACCCCGCGACGGCGGACCCGCTTCTACCAGCGGATGAGCCTTCCCATCCGGCCGCATGATGGATGCCCGCCAGTTCGTTGACGAAACCCTCGCGAAGCGCAGGGCCTAAAGGCCTTGTCGAGTAGATCCATGACGGCACGGCTGAAGCCGTGCCCTGATACAAGGCTCCGGAATGAGGTTGCGAATTTGCGAGACAGGGGCTTCCATCTACTCCGTGTCCTCGTCGTAAGCCGCTTTCAGCCATCGCTTGACCTCGTCGTCGATCTGGTCGAGCGACTCGATGCCGATGCGGTGCGTGATGCGGTCTTTCTTCTCATAGCCGCCGGTTTCGATCAGCCTGCCCTCGCGTTTGCGCGCGCCCAGCGCGAAGCCGAAATCGACGCGCGTGCGCGTGGCGGGTTTGATCTGCGCGAAAACGTGGTTGCGGTACAGCGGCACCATGGTCTTGCAGGGGCACGCCTTCGCGTCTTCGCCCATGCTCAATCCCAGCCGCAACAGTTCGTCATACAGCGGCCGCAGCGGCGAATACGGTCCGCGAAACATGCTGTTCACATATTTTTCCGCGGCCTTGAGATAGGTTTCCGGGCTGTCCATGTCCGCCTCCTTGCCGGAAGCGCGCTGCGCGATCCAGATCGCCGAATTGGTGCCCAGCCGGTGCTCCTGCTTGAGCCAGGCGATGCGCTCCTTCTCGCCGGGCGGCCCGGATGCTTTCACCAGCGTCAGCCACGCGCCGAGCGAGCGCCCGGTCTGCTCCTTGAGGCTCTCCCGCCAGTTCGTCACAAACGCTACGCTGGGATGCACGCTGTAAATGGAGGTAATCTTGGCCATGCTGCGGGGCAGTATAACAAACACCGGGCAAGCTAAAGCATGCCCCACCCATGCTACACGAAGTAGTCCTTCACCTTGTCGAACAGCCCTTTTCCCGAGGGTGTGTTGTTCACCGGCAGACTCTCGCGCAACAGCTCGAGCAGGCGGCGCTGGTCGCGGCTCAGGCGGGTAGGCACCTTCACGTCGATATGGACGATCAGATCGCCGCGGCCGCCGCCATTCAATGCCGCGACTCCCTTGTGGCGCAGCTTGAACTGCGCGCCGCTCTGCGTGCCTTCCGGAACCTTCACCCGCTGCGGTCCTTCAAACGTGGGTATGTCGATTTCGCAGCCCAGCGCGGCCTGCGCCACATTGAGCGGAACCGTACAGTGCAGGTCGTTTTCGTGGCGCTCGAAGAAAGCGTGCTCGCGCACCTTGAGGAACACGTAAAGATCGCCCGGTGGGCCGCCCTGCGCGCCGGGCTGGCCTTCCCCGGTGAGGCGCAGCCGCGTGCCGTCATCCACGCCGGCGGGAATGTTGATCTTCAATTTGCGCTGCGCCTGCCGGTAGCCCTGGCCGCGGCATTCCTGGCAGGCGTTGCGAATAATCTGTCCGGAGCCGGCGCAGGTGGAACAAGTGCGGCGAACGCTGAGGAAGCCCTGCTGGTAGAGAATCTCGCCGCGGCCGTGGCAGGTGGGGCAGGTGGTGGGCCCGCTGCCGGGCTCCGAGCCCGATCCATGGCAGTGTTCGCAGGCTTCCATGCGCGGCACCTGGATGTCGGCGCTCATCCCGAACAGCGCTTCTTCGAACGCAATTTCCAGATCGTAGCGCACGTCTTCGCCGCGCTGCGCCCGCGACCGCCGGCCTCCGCCCCCGCCAAACAGGTCGCCGAAACCGAAGAAGTTGCCCAGAATGTCGCTGAAATCGGAAAACTGGTTGGGATCGTAACCGCCGCCGCCCCCCGCGCCCTGCAAACCGGCGTGGCCGAAGCGGTCGTAAGCAGCCCGCTTCTGCGCGTCGCTCAATACGCTGTACGCTTCGGCAGCTTCCTTGAAACGGTCCTCGGCGGCCGCGTCGTCCGGGTTGCGGTCCGGGTGATACTTGAGCGCCAGCTTGCGGTAAGCGCTCTTGATATCTTGTTCGCCGGCATCCCGGCCGAGACCGAGAACCTCGTAATAATCTCGCTTGGACACTGGATTTGAGTTGGTTATGGCCGCACCGCAACTTGCACCATGGCTGGCCGCAGGAGCTTGCCCCTAAAATTATAGCCGCGCTGGTATTCGCTCAGAATCGCCATGTCCTCGGCCTCTTCGGTCTGCACGCGGTCGACCGCCTGGTGCAGGTTCGGATCGAATTGTTGCCCCGTTGTATCAATCGGCTCCAGCCCGATTTTCTTGAGGGTCTCAATCAGCCGTTGGTAAATCAGCTCGACGCCCTTGGTGTACTCGCGGCCGGCGGTTTCCACTTTCAACGCGCGCTCGAAATCGTCCACCACCGGCAGCAGTTCCTTAATCACATCCATGGCCGCAAATTGCAGGAACTCGGAGCGCTCGCGCTCCCCCCGCCGGCGCGCGTTGTCGAACTCGGCGCGGGCGCGGAGCATGCGGTCCTCCAGATCGGCCTTGGCCGCCGCCAGTTGGTCGCGTTCCGCGGTCAGGGCCGCAATTTGCCCCTCGGCGGTCTCCACCGGCAGATTTTCGTCCTCGGACACGTCGGAAACGTTGGGTTCGGGGTTTGAAGTATCCACTGCTTTCAGCTTACCAAAGCCGCGCCAGCGCCCGCCGTCGCTGTACCGGTCGTAGTCCGCTTTCTTGGTACGCCATTTTCGCGGTTACGACAGCGTTTTATCGCTCGACCAGCGGGCGAGGCATGCCTCGCTCCTACAGCCCAACCGGCGGCCCGGCTCGCCGCAGAGCACGCAACCTACTCGCACACCGCCGGCGTGAGCATCCACTTCAGCACGCCTTTGGGTTCGCGCGCCAGCCGGTCGCAATCGATCCGCACGATCGCGGCTTTTTTCATATCCAGCTGGAGCGCCGGGCTGCCCAGCAGAAAAGCTGCCATGGCGCTCATCAGTGGCTCGTGGCTGGCCAGCAGAATCGCCGGTTCCTCGACGCGCCGCCGGATCTCTTCCCAGAGATCGTACGGCGAAGCCTCCGGCAGCAACGCGCGCGACTCCACCACCTTGCCGCTGTACCCGAGCACCTCCGCCGCCACCGCCGCGGTTTCCAGCGCCCGCCGCAACGGGCTGGAAACGATCGAGGCCGGCCGCACTCCCGCCGCGCCGGCGCGCCGCAGCACGCGGCGCAGCTTTTCCTTGCCTTCCGCCGTCAACGCGCGTCCCGCATCCGCTTGTCCGGAGCGGGCGTCTTCGGCAATACCGTGCCGCAGCAAATAGATCTGCATCGGAGCCAGCGCCTATTGTACAACCTGCCGCGCCGCGAGACCCCGCACTAGCATTCTGGCCAGGTCCGCGATCAGTAGCGAGCCGGGGTTGTCCGGTCCCCAATCGGGCTGGGCGATGCCATCCACGGTGATCGCTATCGCGATCCGCCCCGTCTTCGAGTAAACGATCCCGACATCGGACCGCAACGCATCGAGCGCCCCGGTCTTGTTGGCGACAGCCAGCTCGCCGAACGGGCGCCGGATGCCGGTCGTGTCCTGGCACCGTTTCATCACCGCGATCATTTCGCGCGATGCCTCCGCGCTCACCAGTTCTCCGCGCTCCATTCGCTCCACCAGCGCGACCATATCGCGCGGCGTGGAAACGCCCAGGCCGTATTTCTGGTTCTTTTCCAGCTTGCCCGCCGCCGAGACGCCCGCCGGCCCGTTCTTGCCCAGAATCTTGCGCAGCGATCGCGTCGAGCCCAGGCCGATGCGGTCCAGATAGGCGTTCACGCGGTCGGCGGGAAAGCGCTCCAAAATCATGTTGGTGGCCGTGTTGTCGCTCAGCGCCATCATCAGGTGCATCACGTCCTGAAGCGGCAGTTGAACGCCGCTCGAAAGCTCGCTCTCAATCACGCCCGAGCCGGCCACCTTCTCGGCATCGGTGATGGTCAGCCGCTCGCTCCATTGCAATTCGCCGCGCGCGATCGCGTCGAACAACGCCGCCATCACGGCCAGCTTGATGGTGCTGGCCGTGCGCACCGGTTCGGTCTCGCGGATGCCGATCGCTTCCCCGCTGTCCAGATTCTTCGCGTAGAGCGAAACCCCACCCGGAAAGCCGGCCACGCGATCGCGCAATTGGCCGCCGAGCGGCTGCGCCGCGGCCGCGCCGGCCAGCATCAGGAAAGCCGCCGCCGTCATCGCCGCGTGGCGCGCCCAGTCAGTCTCGATCATGCGTTCGATCATAACGCAGGCAGGCGGTGCGAAGTGCCAGCCGCGCGGCCGGACTAGCATCGCTGGGATGGAACGGGATTACAATTGCGTGGGGACGCCCGCATGGACAAACTCGTCTTGAGCGACATTCGTAACAAAAGCATCCTGGTCACCGGGGCGGGGCGGGGCATCGGTAAGCGTCTCGCGCTGGGGTTGGCGCAGGCCGGAGCCCGCGTGGGGCTGCTGTCCCGGAGCCAGGCGGAACTCGACCTGGCCAAGCTCGAAATCGAGCAGGCCGGCGGCAACGCCTTGCGGCTGCGCGCCGACGTGCGCGACCTGGAACAACTGATGGCCGCCGTGGATCGGATGAAGGTGGTGCTCGGCAGCGTCGACGGCCTGGTGGCCGCGGCCGGCGTGCTCGGGCCCGTTGGCCCTCTGCTTTCCAACCGGCCCAAAGAGTGGGCCGAAACCCTGGATATCAACCTTCTCGGAGTGGTGAATTCGGTGCGCGCCGTGCTGCCTCGCCTGGTGGAGAAGCGCTCCGGCAAGATCGTCGTCATCGTCTGCGGCGGCGCCGGCCATCCCCGGCCTAATTTCGCGGTCTATGCCGCCACCAAGGCAGCCGTTACACGCTTCGTCGAGTGCGTGGCCGAGGAAGTCAGCGGCGACAACGTGCAGATCAACTGCGTGGCGCCCGGCCGGGCCTACACACACATGACGGACGAGATCCTGCGGGCCGGCGAGGAGAACGCCGGCGCCAATGAAATCGCCGAAGCCCGCCAGGTGCGCATCGATGGCGGCACGCCCGCGGAAAAACAAATCGCCCTGGTCGCGTTTCTGACCTCCCCGCGTTCCAATCACATCAGCGGCAAGCTGGTCGAATCCACCGACGATTGGAAGCGCTTCGAGAAAGAAAACATGCGCCCCGAGCTGTTCACGCTGCGCCGCGTGCAGCGCATGTAGAATCGGCTTTGTGGGCGGACGCCCTCGTCCGGATCTTAGGCTTCACTTCTTCTTTGCCGCGGCCTTGGCGGGGTCCGGTTTGGCGGTCTCTTTACGCAGACCGTACAGCTTGATTAGGGAAGTCAAGCCGGGTTCGGTTTGCGCCTTCCTGGCGGCGTTACGGGACACGCGCCGGCGGAGCCGAGCTATGCTGAACACTGATGCGCATCGTGGTGCTGGTGGGTCTGCCCGGCTCCGGCAAGTCGACTTACCTCGAGCGGTTGGGCGCGGCCGGCTTGTCTTCGGATTCGATCCGCCAACTGCTAGCCGACGACGAAAGCGACCAGACCATTCACGACCGCGTATTTGAAACGCTGCGGTATCTGTTGCGGCAGCGGCTCGCCCTGGCGCGGCCGGTGACGTACATCGACGCCACGAATTTGACGCTCCAGGAACGGCGCCCCTACATCGCCATCGGGGCCGCTTACGGCTGCCAGGTGGAGGCGCTGTTCTTCGATACGCCGCTGGCGGTGTGCCGCGAGCGTAATGCCCGCCGCGCGCGCGTGGTCCCGTCCGAAGCCCTTGCCAAAATGGAGGAGCGGTTAGTGCCGCCCACCACCGCCGAGGGATTCACGCGCGTCAGCCGCGTTTCGGACGTGGACCCGCCAGCCTCGCGGCCGTAATCCCCGGCCCTGTGCCCCGAAGTGGGGCGGGCGCCGCTGTCTTCGGATCCGCTGCGGATTTCACCGGAAAGTGGGGCAGGCGCTTTCGCCTGCCAACCCTGCCACCCCCGCCTCTTCCGTTAGAACGCCTCTCTCCGGTGCGATACTACGAGTAGGTTCATGCGGGTCAGAGCGATTCTGGCGGGTGCGATCGGGCTGGGGCTTCTAGCCTGTGCCGTGTTCGCGCAGCGGCCGTTTCGCGAATACCCCGCCTGGGAGTACAACAACTTTCCCATCCCCAAGGACTATCTGGTGCCGGGTGAGTGGACGTTCGCGCGCCTGATGTATCCCACCTGGCACGGCTACATCGACTGGCAATCGGAATTCAAGCGCGGCTTCGACTGGCATCAAGGAAACACCAACTGGACCATAGACTATCCCCGCTCGGACCGCCATCTGGCGCTGGCCATCCGCCGCCTGACCCGCATCGACGCCAAGTCCGCGGAGCAACCGATCAACCTCGAGGAAGACGACGACGTTTTCAATTACCCCTGGCTCTACTCCGTGGAAGTGGGGCACTGGGAACTGACCGATCAGCAGGTCGCCAAGTTCCGCGAGTTTCTGGCGCGTGGTGGCTTTTTCATGTGCGACGATTTTCACGGGACGGTGGAATGGAACGTGTTCGTCCACAGCATGAAAAAGGTGCTGCCGGACCGGCCCATCGTCGACATCCCCGACGACGACCCCATCTTTCACACCGTCTTCGACCTGGACCACCGCTACCAGGTCGCCGGAATGCAGTACACGCAAACCCACAGCATTTGCGAGAAATGTCCCACTAACCCGCGCTGGGGCACCGGCGGCGACACGCCCCGCTGGCGCGGCATCTACGACGACAAAGGCCGCTTGTTCGTAGTCATCTGCCACAACATGGACCTGGGCGACTCCTGGGAAAACGCCGACGAGCCCACCTATCCCGCCCGCTTTTCCGAGCTCGGCATCCGCATCGGCGTGAATTACCTGACCTACGCGTTCACACACTAGACGCTGCGTTGCTTCGTAGCGCCGGCGGCCTTTGCCGCCGGTTCGAAGCCCCGTCGTTTCCGGCGCTGGCCATGATGGCCGGTTCAGCCGCGGATTGCAGTCACACCCGCTTAAGCCGCAAGGCACCGGCGGCAAGACCGCCGGCGCTACCGAGAGCACTCAAAATATCTCTTGACGTGACTATTTAATCACGTTACCATATAGTCACTTAGGAGAGGAGACCACACCCATGAAACTCGAAGAGATGACGATTGACCTGGAACAGCACATCGAAGTGAAGGCCGATATTGGCGACGTTTTTAAGGGCGTCCTGTATAGGTTTGGCGAAGGCAGCACCAACCCGAACGGAGAGTCGATGCAGATGACTCTGGAGCAGTGGCCAGGCGGCCGATGGTTCCGCGATCGCGGCAATGGCATCGGGCACCTTTGGGGCCATGTGCAGGTGATCAAGCCGCCGGTTCTGCTGGAGCTCAGCGGTCCTATGTTCATGTCCTACCCGGCCTTGAACCATGTCGAAATCCGTCTGGACCAGGTCGCCGGTGGGACCAAGGTCACCCTGCGGCACCGCGCGATGGGATTCCTGGATCCTGCGCATCGGGAGGGCGTCGCTAAAGGCTGGGGGCATTATCTCGCCAGCATCGGTCGGGACTTCTCCGGCGCTGTTGTGGCCAATCGAGCCTGATGCCCGGCGACCTGGATGCGGTCTGGAAAGCCCTGTCGGATACTACGCGTCGGGCGATTCTGGATTTGCTGCGTGAAGGTCCCCGCAGCACCACCGGGATCGTCGATGCGTTTCCTCAGATGACCCGTTTTGGCGTGATGAAGCACATTGACGTGCTGCGTGACGCCGGCTTGGTCCATACACGCGAAGAGGGGCGGCAGCGTGTGAACTCGCTCAACGCCGTCCCGATCCGGCAGATTTATGAGCGTTGGGTGAGCCACTACGAAGGATTCTGGGCGCACACGCTGCTTCGACTTCAGGAAGACTTCCCAGCGGGCCGTGGCCGCAAGCCTGGCCCGCGGAAAAAGCCTGGCAAGAAGTAGACCTACCCGTGGATTCGTCCTTGGGATCGCGTACCGCGAGGCCGGCGCACAGTTCCAGTTGATAAGCGCCGAAGTCCTTCCCTACCTCAGCCTCCGCGTCCAAGCGGCCAGCGCCGCCAGCAAATCCTGGATCGACTTTCCGATGCGCTCGTCCGTCAAATTCCCCGCGGCGTCGAACTTCTGCGCCGCGCCGCCGATCATCACTTCCGGCTTGTTCAACGGGTGCATATCGAGGAACACGAAGCACTGCCGCAAATGGTATTGCGCCCGTGCCGACCCAAACGGGCTTACCGAGGCTCCCATCACCGCAACCGGCTTCCCCTGCCAGCAACTGTCGCCATACGGCCGCGAGCCCCAATCAATCGCGTTCTTCAACACGCCCGGAATGGAGTAGTTAAATTCTGGCGTGACGAACAGAATCGCATCCGCCGCGCGCACCGCCGCCTTCAATTCGGCCACGCGCGCCGGCGGCGACAGCTCGTCATCCTGGTTGTAGACGGGAATGCCATCGAGATCGAAAATCTCCACCCGCACTCCCTCCGGCGCCAGCGCCTGTGCCGCGCGCAGCGCAGCGCGGTTCAACGAGTCTTTGCGCAGGCTCCCCGCAATTCCCAAAACCGTCACCGTTGGTTCCATCAGTCGGTAAGATGCGCGCTATCATCGAAAAGATGCGGGCGCGGGCATTCTGGAAGGCGGTAACCGTGGACCACAGCGACTTTTTGGATTCGCTGATCGCACTGCTGGCCGAGGGTGGCATCCGCTACTGCGTGATTGGCGGGCAGGCCGTCAACGCATTTGTCGAGCCGCTGGTCAGCCTTGACCTCGACTTGGTGGTCGCGGTGGATCAAATCGCTGGTACTGAGGCTATGCTGCGCGAGCGCTTCAAGGTCGAGCGCTTCCCGCACAGCCTGAATATCGAATCCGCCGGCTCCGACCTCCGCGTGCAGATCCAGACCGACCCGCGCTACTTTGGGTTTATAGACCGCGCCGAATCTCGCGAAGTGCTCGGTGTCACGCTTCCCGTAGCCGCGCTGGAGGATGTCTTGCAGGGCAAAATCTGGGCGGCGTCCGATCCTCAACGGCGCCCCAGCAAGCGGCGCAAAGATCTGCTGGATATCGAGCGCATTCTGGAAAGCCAGCCGAGCTTGCGGGCGAAGGTGCCGGCCGCCATCCTCTCCCGGCTAACCTGAGCCCAGATTAAGCTCCCTCCAGCCGCGCACGTTATCATAAATAGGAAAGTATCTCCCGCATGTCTGTAAATCCCGATCCGCAAATGGGCGTCAATAGCTGGCTCGAAGAAGAGCTTTACCGCCAGTACCTTCTCGACCGCTCCGCCGTAGACGAAAGCTGGAAAGAAGTGTTTGACTCGAGCGGCGGCGTCGCTCCTGCGCCGCAACCCGCGCCCGCCAAGCCTGCCGCTGCCGGGACGGCGGCAAAACCCGCACTCGAGCCGCCCGCCGGCGGCCAGTTGCAGCCCCTGCGCGGCACCGCCGGCCGGATCGCCGAAAACATGGCGGCCAGCGTTTCCATCCCCCTCGCCACCTCGCAGCGCACCATCGCCGTCAAGGTGATGGACGAAAACCGCCGCATCATCAACCAGCACCGCGCCGTCCTCGGCTTGAGTAGGGTATCGTACACGCACTTGATCGGTTGGGCGGTGGTCAAGGCGCTCGAAGAGTTTCCCGGTCTCAACCAGGCCTACGCCGAAAAGGAAGGCGCAGCCTACCGCGTGGTGCATCCGCAGGTCAACCTCGGCATAGCGGTGGACGCCGCCGGCAAGGATGGCGCGCGCAACCTGCTGGTTCCCAACATCAAGAATGCCGGCGCGCTGAATTTCCAGGATTATCTGAACAGCTTCGATGACCTAGTCGCCCGCGCCCGCACCGGCAAACTGGTCACCGCGGATTTTCAGGCGACCACCATTTCGCTCACCAACCCCGGCACCGTGGGCACCATGTCCTCCAGCCCGCGCCTGATGCTGGGCCAGGGCGCCATCATCGCCACCGGCGCCATCGACTATCCGGCCGAATACCATGGCACGGCCGCGGAAACGCGCGCCACACTCGGCATCAGCAAGGTGATGACCCTCACCTGCACGTACGATCACCGCATCATTCAGGGCGCCGAATCGGGCGCGTTCCTGGGCAGAGTGCAGGCGCTGCTCGATGGCAAGGACAGCTTCTACGAAGAGGTCTTCGATCATCTGAAGATTCCGCACCAGCCGGTGCATTGGGAAACCGACCGCCGGCCGGGCCTTCCCGGCGCCGCTTCCACGCGCACCGCCGAAATCGCCAAGGAAGCCGCCATCATGCAGATGATCAACGCCTATCGCGTGCGCGGCCATCTCATTGCCGACCTCGACCCGCTCGGCCACGAGCCCAGCTATCACGCTGAGCTCGACCCGGAAACTTACGGCCTCACCATCTGGGATCTGGACCGCGAATTCCTCACCGGCAGCCTGGGCGATGCCATCGGCGAAGCCGGCCCCAAGCCGCTCGCCACCTTGCGCGAGATTCTCGAGACGCTGCGCGAAACCTATTGCGGCAAAATCGGCTGCGAGTACATGAACATTCAGGTGCCGGAGCAGAAGCGCTGGCTGCAGCAGCGCATGGAGCCGGACAAGAACCACTGGCCGCTCGAAAGTCAAACCCGCCTCCGCATTCTGCGCAACCTGATCGCCGCCGAAGGCTTCGAGCACTTCCTCCACTCCCGCTTCGTCGGACAGAAACGGTTCGCGCTCGAGGGCGGCGAGACCGCGCTCGCCATCCTGGAAGAAATTCTCGATCGCTCGAGCGCCGCGAACGTCAGCGAGATCGTCATCGGTATGGCGCACCGCGGCCGTCTCAACCTGCTCGCCAACGTGGTGGGCAAGGACCTCAAGCAGATCTTCTCCGAATTCGAAGGCGATATCGATCCATCGAGCACGCAGGGCTCCGGCGACGTGAAGTACCACCTGGGCGCCCATGGCGTGCGCCGCTGCGAAAACGGCCGCGAAATCGTGATTTCGATCGCGCCCAACCCCAGCCACCTGGAAGCGGTGGACCCTGTGGTGGAAGGCATCGTGCGCCCCAAGCAGGACCACCTGGGCGACACCGCCCGCGAGCGCGTCATCCCGCTGCTGATCCACGGCGACGCCGCCTTCGCCGGTCAGGGCGTGGTGGCCGAGACGCTCAACCTCTCGCGGCTCGACGGCTATTCGACCGGCGGCACCATTCACCTCATCATCAATAACCAAATCGGCTTCACCACCCTGCCCGATGAATCGCGCTCCACGCCATACTCCACCGACGTCGCGCGCGGCGTGCAGGCGCCCATTTTCCACGTCAACGGCGATAGCCCGCAGGCCGCTGTTCGCGTCGCGCAGATCGCTTTCGATTACCGCCAGAAGTTCAAGACCGACGTAGTGATCGACATGATCTGTTACCGCCGTCACGGGCACAACGAAGCCGACGACCCCAGCTATACGCAACCCATCCTCTACCGCAAAATCAAAGACCATCCCTCGGTGGCCACGCTCTACGCCGAGAGCCTGGTGCGCAAGGGCGTGCTGACCGCCGAAGACGTCGCCGCTATCCGCCAGCAGGTCAGCCAGCGCCTGGCCGCCGGCTATGACGCCGCGCAAGCGCAGGCCGAGCATTACGAGTTGCAGGAGCTGAGCGCGGTCGCTACCGGCGAGATCTCCAGCTTCTGCCCGCGCACCGCCGTCAACCAGCAGGTCCTCGAGCGGGTGATTCGCGGCATCACCAATTTTCCGGACACTTTCCATGTGCATCCCAAGCTGCGCGGCTTCTTAGAAAAGCGCCGCAATACCATTGCCCAGGCGACGCCGCTCGATTGGGCACTGGGCGAATCGCTGGCCTTCGGCACGCTGGCTCTCGAAGGCACCGCCGTCCGTCTCAGCGGCCAGGATTCCGGCCGCGGCACTTTCAGCCAGCGCCATCTGGCGTTTTACGATTTCGAAACCGGCAAGCGCTACATTCCCTTGCAGCACATCTCGCCGGATCAAGCCCGTTTCGATGTCTACGACAGCTCCTTGAGCGAATACGCCGTGCTGGGCTTTGAATTCGGTTACAGCGTGGCCGATCCGCTGACCTTGGTGATCTGGGAAGCGCAGTTCGGCGACTTCGCCAACGGCGCGCAGATCATGATCGACCAGTTCATCTCCTGCGCCGAATCCAAGTGGGGACAGCCGAGCGGCTTAGTGATGTTACTGCCGCACGGCTTTGAAGGACAGGGTCCCGAACATTCGAGCGCCCGCATCGAGCGCTACTTAGTTCTCTGCGCCGAAAATAACATGCAGGTTTGTAACTGCACCACTCCTGCACAATACTTCCACTTACTCCGCCGCCAGATGTACGGCGGCTCCGACCGCCGCGGCGTCCGCAAGCCGCTGATCGTTTTCACCCCCAAGAGCCTTCTCCGCCATCCGCGCGCTGTTTCCACCGCGCACGATTTTGCGGCCGGCGGCTTCATCGAAATTCTGGATGACGGTGCCGCCGACCCGCAGCGTATCTCGCGCGTGATCTTCTGCTCCGGCAAGATCTATTACGACTTACTGCAAGCTCGCGACGAACGCAAAGCCGATCACGTCGCACTGGTCCGCGTCGAGCAGCTTTATCCCTTCGCCGCCGCTCAAGCCGCAGAGATCCTGCTGCGCTACGCACCCACCGCCGAAATCGTCTGGGCACAGGAAGAGCCCAAGAACATGGGCCCGTGGCGCTACATGCACGAACAGATGCAGCCCCAAGCCGACCAGACCCGCCGCGAGATCCGCTACGTAGGCCGCGCCGAATCCGCCAGCCCCGCCACCGGCTCCGGCAAGCGCCACCAACAGGAGCAGCACGAAATCGTAGACGACGCGTTGACGCCTGGGCCGCTGTCGCAAACGAAGCGGGTGAGGCTGGTGGCGAAGAGGAAGAAGTAGGGGGGCCGCGACTGGTCTGTCCACGGCCGCCGAGTAGCTGAGTTTGAGGCCGCCGGACAAGAGAGCTTCCGAAAGAAGAACCAGCGGCTTGCGAGCCAAAAGACCATCGTCCTTGGCCGGCTGACCCGGACGGCTCAGACGTAGGCTAGAATCAGGATGTGGAGAACGTCGCGACGCAATCGCACATACCAGAATCGTATCTGGAGCATCGGGAGGTGTTCGCGGAGCCTTGGGTAGATCGATGGGTCATTCCAAATCCATTCATCGCTTTACTTTTCGGCGTGCTCCGGACGCACGGAGTAGAACTCACGGACTTTTCTTTCAACAAAGACGCTACAAGTGTCGGGGAGCACTATCTCAATATTTCGATTCGAAGGCTGAACGCGGCAGTGCGGATCGGGCTTGACACCGTAACCTTCATCGCCGCAAATCCGGCCTGGGAGATCGCCCCCCAATTGGCGAACATTTTTGATCAGGTCTCTTGCAGCATTCGAGAAACCTTGAAAACCTCGCCAAGATGGCAAGAGACCACGCTGGCCTTTCACGTGACTCCCGGGGCCGCTGACTTTCGGGCCAATACGGCCCCCCTGGTGAATACGAGTCTCTTGGGCGAGGCCCTGTTCTACGGAGTTTCCCTCCACCGAGCCGACAGCGTGCTAATCATTGATAAGTCCCTAAGGCATGAAGGCGCCGCATTCGTGCGCCTTCAGCGTAAGCTGCCCGGAGATGCGCGATTCTCGGATGTTGCTGCACGGATATATGAGGATGAAGTTTCTGCGCTACACTTGCTGGGTATAGCGGGTGTGCCATGACGGATGCTCTCCTGGTTTCGGATCAACATGTTAACGAAAGTTTTCTTAGGCCGAAATCTGCTCCTCGGAGCGGCGTCGATCCCTGGCCCCAAGGTTCGCCAACGGTAGCTTTCGCGGACCCGTCGGCGAGTTTCCTCATTGGGTCCAGAGTCACAGTCTACGCCGAACGAAACCTGCAGGGAATGCGCGATCAGTTGACTTGGCGTCACGCCTTGACCGACCGCCAGCCCGATGAAGAGGCCACAGGTATCGACGCTCACTTTCGTCAAGCCCAGCATTCCCTAAACTACTTAGCCGGAGTGAACAAACGCGCCCAAGAAGATCGGCAAGTCCAGCAGGAGATGCGGTGGCTGGCCGAGCATAGGCACGAGTACTCGGGAAAGTGGATAGCCCTAAGGGGCGAACATCTGCTCGCGGCTGGCGCCACGGCGAAGGAAGTGTTCTCAAAAGTCACCAGCCAGGATACGCTCCCCCTTGTAATTAGGGTTGACGAAGAAGAGCTACCCTTCGCGGGTTGGTGAGCACTTGGCGACTCTCACATTTACGTCAAAGTACAACTACTCGGGTGCGAGCGCAGGGATCGAAGTGCCTATCAGCCTGAGAGTCGGCGCAGATCGAGCCGTCAGGCTATTTGCGAAAGTGGATACGGGCGCCTCATTTTGCATCTTTCCTCGAGAGTACGCCGAACAGCTCGGTCTTTATGTCGAGGGCGGGCATCATCAAGTCGTAGCTACCGCTGCGGGGCAGTTCGATGCATACGGTCACACGGTTACCTTATGCTGCTTCGATTGGGAGTTTGAGGCGATGGTGTATTTTGCCGCGCCACCAGATTTCCCCCGGAGTGTTGTAGGCCGCATCGGATGGCTCCAGCATTTTCGCTTGGGTCTCATCGATCACGACACGGCTCTGTTCCTGAGCCATCACGACGATTGAGCGAATCTATGGCGCAGAGAAAGAAACTGTCGCCCATCCATCCAGGCGAGCTGCTCCGCGACGAACTCAACGAGATTGGCGTCAGCCTGAACGAGTTGGGGCGCGCGCTCAGGGTTCCCATGAACCGCATCAGCGCTATCGTCAACGGAAAAAGGGCCATCACCGTCGACACTGCGATGCGCCTGGCGCGCTACTTCGGCACTTCGCCGCAGTATTGGCTGAATCTACAGACCGCCTACGATCTTGAGATCGCCGCCCAGGAGATCCGCTCGAAGATCGACAGGGAAGTCCTCCCGCGAAACGCAGCCTGAACCACTCGCCAGAATGGTCTGCAAGTTATTGATTCTAGACTCGCGTACCCGGGCTGACGGTTGTCTTAAAACCCCGTTCGGCCTTGACATTCCACCTTGCTCAGATGTACATTTGGTACAGGAGATTGGGACCGTGCCCGCTGTCAGCACTGTTGTAGCCCGCAACGAGTTTTCCACCGTTCTCAACCGAGCCGCGTTCGGCAAAGAGCGGGTCATTCTGGCGCGCCGCGGCAAAGCCATTGCCGCTATCGTGCCCATGGATGATGTGAGGTTGCTGCGAGCACTGGAAGACCGCGCCGACCTGGCCGATGCCATCGCGGCTGAGCGCGAAGCTCTGGAAAATGGCACCACCTCTCTGGCCGACCTCAAACACGACCTGGCGCCGTAATCCGGCTTCGTGCCGTACTCGCCGCCTTATGCCGCTTCAGTCCGCGGCCGCACCGCGTGCTCGATATCCTTCAGCTTCGTCTGGCGCGCCACGCGCAGCTCGTAATGGATCTGGAGCTTCAGCCAGAATTCGGGCGTGGTGCCGAGATATCGCGCCAGGCGCAGCGCCGTGTCGGCAGTGATCCCGCGCCGGCCACGCACAATTTCGTTCAGACGGGCGGCATCCACCGCCAGCGCCTTGGAGAGCTGGTTGACGCTCATGTTCAGCGGCTTGAGCACGTCTTCCCGAAGGATTTCTCCCGGGTGAATCGGCGCGAGCATTTTTGGCATAGCTCTCTCCACTACGGCAATTCTCTCCGCAACTCCGGATACACCATGCGCGCGAAATCCGCGGCGGCGTCCGTCGCAACCTTGTCTTGGCCGTTGAACGATGGAACCACGATTCGCACCAGGGCGACATCCGTGCGGTGGTCGCGCAGCGCGTCCACCAGAATCCACGACTTGGCTTCCCATTCCCCGGCGATGGTGCGGCGCGGAGTCTGGTACCAATACAACACTGCCGAACGAAACCCGCCCTTGCTAACGATGTACTGAGTCGCGGCCAACTGCCCGGCCGGCGTCTCGATGCGGACCGTGCTGGTCGATTCCGGCAACCAACCCGCACCCGGCAGGCATACCCGAGGCGAATGCGGCTGTCGATCCCCTTTGGTCTGCGAATTGAACCAGGCGACCAACAGCTCGGCTTGCACGACAGGCCCGGCGGAAGTTCCTGAGTAATACATGCGGTCCAGAAGCCGGTCCGCGCGAAGCTGGGCTTGCACCTCCGGCTCGATCGAAATCTCGCTCAATTGGCTCCAACGGCCGATCTGGCGCGGGAACGCGTTCAGGTCCGGGGCAACGGGCACCCGTTCCGCATGACCGGCCCATTGAACCGTGAGCGCTTCGGCCACCAGCAACACGGGAACGAGAATCTTGAGTGGATCACGCATGATGGCGGACAGTAACCGCGTGGAACAACTGACGCGCCCCGGCCAGCGCCGCCAGGCAGAGCAGAAAAATCACCGCTCCCGCGGTCAAGTGGGGAGTTCCCGAATCGAGCGCCGGGATGGCAGCCGAAGCGGCCACGCGCACGGCGTTGGCTACGATCGCCAGCGGCACGGCCACCACCAGCAGCGCGACTCTCATCCAAGCCTTCGGGTCCAGGATATAGGCCAGCACCACCGCCATGAAACCGAGCGGCAACAGATAACGGATTCCATTGCACGCCTCCGCCACGGCGACGCGATGCCCGCCCACATCCAGAATATTTCCTTCGCGGATCACGCCGATTCCACCGGCGGACAACATTCCCGCCGCCATGCGGCTGGCCAGCAACTGCAACGGCAGGGTGACCATGTTGTATGCAAAGGCCAGCTTGGGGAGCATGAAGAGACTGAGCAAAAGCGGAAAGGCCCACGCGCGCAGCCGGCCGAAACCCTCGAGACAGATAATCGCGCCGACGGCTGAAACCAGAAGCGCCACCGAGGCGGCGAACAGTCCGACCCCCACCACCGCGGCGAAATGCAGGGCTGCACCCGCGACGAGCAGTGGAATGCCCCACCAACTCGGCTGCGCCGGCACCGCGCGCCACTTGCGGCGCTCGGTCCAAATGATCCAACCGATCACGACCGGAACCAGGAAGCCGTGCCCCATGTCTTCATCGTTCCACCACTGCCCGGCCATCCCGCGCAGGGTCGAGACGTGGCAGGCGAGCAATGCCGCGACGGCCGCCATCACGGCCCAGCGAGATTTCATTCTTCGCGCCGATTCGGATCGGGGCGCGCGGCGGGCTCGGCGCTGCCGTTCTCGGGCTTCGCGGGTTTCTTTTTGTCGGTCAATACCGCGGCGAGCACCACAGCCGCCGGCACGGCCGCCAACAGCGCGTACTTGATCTTGGAATTGCGCGGTTTGGGCATGTCCGGAGGCACCACCCCGCCGTCAATCGAGCGGTCGATGGCTTTCCCAATGCGCATTTGGTTCAGGTCGTACTCGAATTGTTTTCCGCAATCCAGGCAGACCACATAGCACTGGCTGTGCGGCTGCCCCGCCTTGGTGATCGGCGATACAGGCCGGGTAAGGCGCCGGTGGCCACAACGGAATAGCAGGTTCAGCACTGTGTCGATCATAAATGCTCCGCCGAGGGCTCCTGAATATATTGTCGCAGGGTTCGCCGTGCGCCGGCGCAATCCGGCCATAATGGAAACAGGTGGAGTAGTGGCATGACTCGAGTCGATCGTTGGCAGCGGCGTTGCGCCGCGCTGTTGTTCGTCGCCCTATGCGTTAGCGGCGCGGCACACGCGGCTACGCCGGTCGAGTTGGCGAATCCCGGCATGGAGCCGCCGTACTACGCCGTGAATCTGGATAACGGCGCCATCTCCGGCTACCTGGCCAACTGGTGGACCGAAAACTCTTCCTGGGCGGGCGCGACCGTCCAATACTCCGAGGACAACATCAACCCGCATAGCGGATCGGCGTCACAGAAGGTGGTAGTGACCAGTGTGGGCACCGGCCGGGTGCAGTTCTATCAGCCGTTTCAGTTGCAGGCCGGCAACATCTACACAGCGTCGGTCTGGCTGCGCGGGACCCCCGGCACAGAGGCCTCGCTGGTGATTCAACAGGGAAGCCCCCCCTATGCCACTTACATTCAGAACTCGCTGGCTCTGACCGCGGACTGGCAGCAACTCACTGCGACCGGCTACATCGCCACCAACGAACTGGCGTACCTGATGGTCGCCATCAGCACTCCAGGCACTTTGTGGGCGGATGACTTTGCTCTGTCCTTTGCGCCTGGAAGCTTCGTGCCCACGCCTCGCATCGGCCCGATTCCGACTTCGTTTTTCGGCATGCACGTGGAGAACTTCCTCGAGAGCCAACTCCTCAACAGCGGATTCGAGCCGCCCTATGTTTCGGCCGGCGTCAACAATCCGATTTCGGGAAGTACCGCGGTCAATTGGTACGATAACTCCTCCTGGGGAGTTCCCAATCCCACCGTGACGTATTCCGAGGACACCGACAACCCGCACAGCGGCACATCTTCTCAAAAGGTGAGCGTGCAAACCGTGCCGCACAACACCCTTGTGCAATTAGTCCAATCGCTCACCGTGATTCCAGGCCAAACCTACACGTTCAGCGCGTGGTTGCGTGGCGACGCAGAAATGAAAGTCAACCTGGTCCTGCAGGACAACAATACGCCGTATACCTATTACGCAGATACGCAGGTCACGCTCACGGGCGCCTGGCAGCAGTTCACCACGCCGGCGGCCACCGTGAAAGATACGGGCAGCCTCCTGCTCATGTTTCAGGCTCCGCAGGCGGGCACGTTCTGGGTGGACGATGTGCAATTTACCGATGCCTCCGGCGCGCCTGTCTCCGGCGGCGTGCCCTGGCCGGCGGCCAAATTCGGCACCCTGCGGCTGTGGGACTCCGGCACTTCGTGGACTTCGCTCGAACCGCAGCAGGGCGTGTGGAACTGGGAACCGCTCGACATTTGGGTAGCGGCCGCGGAGCAACACGGCGTGCAGGATATTCTACTGACACTTGGCCAGACGCCGCCCTGGGCGTCCGCCAATCCCGACGATGTCAATTACATTGGCGCAGGCGCGCCCGCGCCGCCCACCGACAATCAGTACTGGCGCGACTATATCACCGCCGTCGCCCAGCGCTACAAGGGGCGCATCCGCAATTACGAGATCTGGAACGAGCCGAACGATCCCACTTACTACACAGGAACCGTGGACGAGCTGGCGGAACTTACCGCCGAAGCTTACAGCATTATCAAGTCCGTGGACCCAGGCAACACCGTCCTTTCGCCGGCAGCCTATGCGCCGGGTTACCTGAGTCAACTCCTGCAGGCCGGCATCGCGTCGAACGTGGACATGATCGCGTATCACTTTTACGAGACACCGCCGGAGGCGGCCGCCGCGGACATCGCCAACGTGAACCTGGTGATGGCCGCGAATGGCGTCAGCGCGATTCCCCTCTGGGCTACCGAAGGCGCCTCCGGCGATAACACCACGGTGCCCGAGTCTCTGGCGGCGGCCTACCTGGTGCGCAAGTATCTGGTCCAACTCGCATTCGGCTCCATCCGCTTCGACTGGTACGCCTGGGGCAAGGCCACCACTTTCTGCGTGGGCACCGAAGAGAACGATCCGCGGGTGCTGACCGAAGCCGGCCGCGCGTTCGGCATCCTGTTGAACTGGCTGCACGGCGCGTCGCTCACCGGCGCTTCCATCGATAGCTCGTACACGTGGCAGATTGGGTTGACTCTGGCCGACGGGAACCACGCGCTGATCGTGTGGAACCCGAACGCGACCGTGCCGTTCACCATCCCCGCCGCGCTCCACTTCGTTTCCCAACACGATATCTTCGGCAACGCCACGCCGGTTGAGGGGAGCAGCGTGAGTATCGGCGGCTCACCGGTGCTGTTGATGAGTCATCAGCAGCGCTGGCGCTAGAGCGGGGGAGCGGCCGTGGCGCGCGCACTCCTGCGTGACGCGTCGAGACTCTTCTCGACGCGTCTTCGTTCAGTTCGCCAAGCGTCGGCAAGAATGCCGACGCGGCACGCAAGAGTGCGTGCGCCACGGTTATCGCCCTGGCGTACCGACTAAGCCGCGGGTCCAGACATCGGCTAGCGTGAACGCCATCATAATGAAGAGCCAGAGGAACGCACCGGCGGCGGCGAGCTGGGTGAGTTTGGTGCTGTGCCGCATATGCATGAAGAACAGCGCCACCAGCAGCATTTTGACAGCGGCGATGAGCAGCGCGATCACCACGCTAAAAGCGCCTAAGTCGATGTAGGCTACGCCGGTGGTGACGCCGGTGAGAATCAGCAGGATCAGCCAGACGGCCGTATAAGTCTTGACGGAATCGACGTGTTCGCTCATGGCTATCTCATGTGCCGGTCAATCAGATAAAGCAGGGGAAACAGGAAAATCCAGATGATGTCGACAAAGTGCCAGTAGAGGCCGGCGATATCTACCGGAGTCATGTACTCGGCGGTGAACCGGCCGCGCACGGCATGATAGAGGAGCCAGGAAAGAATGCCGGCGCCCACCACCATGTGCAGGGCATGCAGGCCGGTCATGACGAAATAGAGCGAGAAGAAGAGCTGCGCCGGTCCCTGCTCAGCCGCGCCTTCAAAATGGAAGTGCGCGCCAGGAATGTGATGCTCGACGAATTTCTGGTTCCACTCGTACGCTTTGACTCCCAGGAAGACCATGCCCAGCAGCAGGGTGAGGATCAGGAAAATCACCAGCGCTCTACGCCGCCCGAGTTGCGCCGCACGCACGCCCAACACCATGGTGAAGCTGCTGCACAGCAGGACCGCCGTGTTGAGCGCACCGATCACCGCGTTCAGCGAGGTCGACGCCATCCCGAACACGACTGGATATGTGTTGCGGTAGATAGTGTAAGCCAGAAAGAGTCCGCCAAAGAACATCACTTCGGTGACGAGAAAGATCCACATCCCGAAGGCGGAGGATTCTTTCTGCTGCTCGGGGGTATTGAACTGCTCGCGCAACGCGAGCGATTCCACGGGAGCGTGAGCCTGTTCAGCCAACTTCGACCCCCTCTTTCACCACGGTGCTGTAATCGTAAACCTCGTGCGTGACCACCGGAATTTCGTCGAAATTGTGGACCGGCGGCGGCGACTGCATCGTCCACTCCAGGCCTGTCGCGCCCCAGGGATTGGCTCCCGCTACTGCGCCGTAGCGCAGCGACCACATGAAGTAAACCATGGGGAACAGGTAGCCGATCGCCAGTATGGAAGCGCCCGCGGTGGAGAGCACGTGCAGCACCTGGAACTCATCCGGATAATTGTGGTAGCGCCGCGGCATACCCATATAGCCTAAAATGAACTGCGGGAAAAACGTCAGGTTGAATCCCACAAAGATGATGGCTGCGGATAGCTTGGCCCAGTTCTCCGGATACATGCGGCCCGTGATCTTAGGCCACCAGTAATGCAGGCCGCCGAGGAACGCCATGATAGTGCCACCGACCATTATATAGTGGAAATGCGCCACCACGAAGTAAGTGTCGGTAACATGCACGTCGAAGCCCAGGCTGGCGACAAACAGTCCGGTAAGACCACCGATGGTGAACAGGCCGATGAAACCGAACGCATAGAGCATGGGCGTGGCGAACGAGATAGATCCCTTATACAAAGTCGCGGTCCAGTTAAAGACTTTCACTGCAGAGGGAATCGCCACGAAATAACTGAGAAACGAAAACACCAGGCCCGCGTACACGGACTGGGTGCTGACAAACAGGTGATGCCCCCAAACCAGGAAGCCGATCACCGCGATGGCCATGCTCGAAAACGCGACAACGTGGTAGCCGAATATCGGCTTGCGCGAAAAGACCGATATGATCTCGCTGATCACGCCCATGGCCGGCAGCACCATGATATAGACGGCGGGGTGCGAATAGAACCAGAACATGTGCTGGAAGAGCACCGGATCGCCGCCCAGGTTCGGGTCGAAGATGCCGATGTGGAAGACGCGCTCGCAGAACACGAGCACGAGGGTGACCGCGACCACCGGCGTTCCCAGCACCTGAATCACCGCCGTGGCGTAGTTGGCCCACACGAACAGCGGCAGGCGGAACCACGTCATGCCGGGCGCGCGCATACGATGCACGGTGACGATGAAGTTGAGCCCGGTCAAAATCGAGGAGAAGCCCGAGACGAAGATTCCAAGCGCGGTGGCGATCACCCAGGAATTGGAATAAGTGGTGCTGTACGGCGTGTAAAACGTCCAGCCGGTATCGACGCCGCCGGCCAGCATGGCGAAAATAGCGAAGGCGCCGCCGATCACCAGTAGGTACCAGCTCAGCAGGTTGATGCGCGGGAAGGCCAAGTCGCGCGCGCCAATCATCATCGGCAGGAAGAAGTTACCCAGCGTCGCCGGTATGGACGGGATCAGGAAGAAGAAGATCATCGCGATCCCGTGCATGGTGAACAGCTTGTTATAAGTCTCCGAGGAGACCAGGTTACCCTGCGGCGTCAGCAACTCGATGCGGATCAGCGAAGCGAAGATGCCGCCGATGAAAAAGAAAATGGTGATGGTGATGAGATACAGGATCGCGATGCGCTTATGATCCTTGGTGAGCAGCCAGCTCTTGAGGCCGTAGCCGGCGTTCAGGTAATTCTCTTGGGTCTCGATCGCGGCGGTATTCATATGGCTAACGGTTACTGGGCGTAGCGGTGGCGACGCCTGGGTTCACGTTGATCTCCGCCGGAGTCGTTCCGGTCCCGGCCGCGGGCGGCGGCACCAGCGATTTGATGTACTCGATGAGCTCTAAGACACCTTCTTCGGTCACCTGGCCCTGGAAGGTGGGCATCAGCGGCTGATAGCCGGCCACGATCTTCGCGTTCGGCTGCAAGATGGATTCGCGCAGGTAGGCTTCGTCCGCGTTGACAAACCGCCCATCCGCGAGCTGCACGCTTCTCCCGAAAAGTCCGACGAGACTCGGGCAGCGGCCCGAGCCATCCGCCTTGTGACAATTGCCGCAAGCCAGGTCCTGGAACAGCTTCTCGCCGTTTTCGGCCAGCGATCCGAAGGAACGTCCGCCACTGAGCCACGCCTGGTAATCCTGCGGCTCCATGGCGTAAATCCAGCCAGTCATGCCCGAGTGCTTGGTGCCGCAGTATTCGGCGCAGAACAAATGATACTTACCCGGCTTGGTGGCGGTGAACCAAGTGGTGGAGTAACGGCCGGGCACCACGTCCTGCTTGGTGCGGAACGCGGGCACGAAGAAGCTGTGAATGGCATCCTCGGAAGTCATGGTGAGCTTGACCGGCCGACCGACGGGAATGTGCAGCTCGTTGATTTCGCGCTGCCCCTCCATGTGCTGCAGCTTCCACATCCATTGCTTGGCGACCACATAGATCTGCATGGCGTCTTTGGGCGGGCGGCTTTCCTTGAAGAATATGTTGGCGCCCCATGCGAACATGATCATGGTCAGTCCGAAAGGAATCACCGACCAGGCGATCTCCAGCGCCAGGCTGGCGTGGATCGGCTTGGGCAACTCGTTATCCGAGCGCCGCCGGTAACGGATGGCGAAGTAAAAGATAGCCCCGAAAATCAGCACGGTGAAGAACACCGACACGCCGACCAGATAGAACAGCAGATGGTCCACGTCGGGAGCGAAAGTCGAGGCCGATTCCGGGAAAAGAGGTAGCTTCATATTCTTGCTTGTCCAGCCTGCCTCAAACTCTGCGGCCGCCCGCGCGAATCGCGACGCAAAGCGATTACGATTGCCATTCCGCCCACTAACAGAAAAGCCGCGGCCGTAATCCGCAGCAGGTTCATAGCGACCGCGCCGTACTTACCGGTCGCCGGGTCGTAGTGGAAACAGAACAGGAGAACTTCATCGACCGGCGTGCCGATCTTATTGTGCGACGCCTCGACTAATCCCAGACGGATATCGCGCGGCGAATACTCGACGCCGTAGAAATACTTCGACACCCTGCCCTCCGGAGTCAGAATCATGATGGCGCTGGCGTGCGCGTATTGGTCGGTCTTAGGATCGTACTTATAATGGAACCCGATGGCATCGGTCAGCGCGCGCACGTTAGCCTCGTCGCCGGTGAGAAAGTGCCAGCCATTGGCGGTGTTGGACCGGCGATAGCGGCGCAGATAGTTCTGCTTCTTCGCCGCCGCCAATTCGGCGGTGTCTTTGGGATCGAAGCTGACCGCGATCACTTCAAAGTCCTTGCCCGGATCGAGCGAAAGCACTTTCAACGCGCTCACCATGCCGCTGAGAATCTGGGTACATAGCATCGGGCAGCGGTAATAGACCGGCGCCAGAAGCACAGGCTTGCCGGAATGGAAAAACGAGGACAGCGGGACCTCACGGCCGGCTTCGTCGCGCAGAACGGTCGAGAGCGGAACCTGCGCATCCAAGCGCTGATCGATGCCGACTCCGAGCAGCGAGCCCGGCAGAACCGGCTTCAGGTTGGAATCCTGCAAGCTGTAAGAAGGTTGCATGGGCGCGGGCTGGCCGGGTTGCGCGAGCGCGGCGGCAGCGAAGAGAGAGCCGGCGCAGAGTGCCTGCGCGATTGCGATGTTGCGATTCATTTCGTCTTCCCCTTCGGCGCTTCCACCATGGGCGCGGGCGTAGTGGTTACCAGTCCTTCAGGGATTTGGCCGGCTAGCGGGCCGCCGGGTGGTTGCATCTTGGGACCAAGGCCGGATGCGGTGGGAAGGCTGACGCCGGCGGCGGCGGTTTGAGGTTCCTGAGTTTGCCGCGCGGGCAGATGGCTCGCGGCCAGCAGATCGATGGCCTGGCCGATCGGAATCCGCACGATGCCATGCTCGCGATCCACCCAGCCGTAACTCGTCAGTATCTGGCTCTCGGCCGCGCGCTGCGCCGCCAGGTCTTGGGTTTCGGTAACTTCCAACTGCGGCGCGGGCGGCAGGTGGCGGGCGTCCAAGGTGAGGGACTGCGTGGCGCGGGGCAGCACTCCACCATACTTCCCTTCAAAATAGCGGAACATCGCGAACACCAAGCCAAACGATGCGATGCACATCAGCAGCAGCGCGATGGCGAATTTGCTGAGCGCCCACACGTCTGCGTCGGTGCGCTCGTGGCGCTGCTCGGGGCGGCTCAGATCGACAGGGGCGTCCGGTTCGGCGTGTTGTGCGTGCTTATTCTCGGCCATGTTCCAAAGCCTCACTCAGGTGCGGATCGTGGAGCGGCAGCAACGGCCGTTTTTCCAATTGGCGGAGGAAGTAGGCCAGCCAGATGCCAACCAACCCGAGCACGGCGGTGAAATCCATCCAGCTCAGGCCGAAGGAGCCTTTTAGAAAATCCGGCGCTACTTCCCAGTAAATGTCGACCACCCGCATCAGCAGAACGAACAACGCAATGTTGCGCAGCAGTTTGAAATTGCGCTTCAGATCGCGCGACAGCAGCAGGGCGAAAGGCAGGGCGAAGTGACCGATGACGATCGCGAGGCCCACCCACTGCCAGCCGCCGTGCAGTCGCACCAGGTACCAGGGAATTTCCTCGGGCAGGTTGCCGGCCCAAATGATGAGGAACTGCGAAAACGAAAAATACGCCCATAGCATCACCAGCGCGAACATCAGCTTGCCCAGGTCGTGCAGATGGCGCGGGGTGACCACATCCACCATCGGCTTGTGCGCGGCCAGAAACACGATAACGGCAATCAGGAAGGCCATCGAGGAAAGCGCCTGGCCGGCGATCATCAGCAAGCCATACATGGTGGAGTACCAGCGCGGGTCGATCGAAAGAACCCAATCGGTGGCCATGAAGGTGACGGCCAGACCGAAGAAAATGAGTCCCGGACCCGCCAGCGCGCCCATCTTGCGGCGCGGCGTCTGGCCGCCCTCCCTGTCTTCGATGGCCGACCACCGGTTAAAGAACCAGGAAAGGAAGCACCAGCCGCCGAGATAAATCAATGCACGAATGGTGAAGAACGGGACGTTGAGATATGGCTGCTTGTGGCGGAGAAACTCATCGGCTCTTACTAAGTCGGAGTGCGACCATGGGTATAGGTTGCGAATGCCGATGAAGATGGGGATGAACAGCAGCAGCACCAGCGGCAGCGTCCGCGCGGCGGCTTCGGCCGGGCGGCGTATGATGACGCCCCAAGCGCCGCCGGTGAGATACTGCACCATTAACCACGCCAGGCTGCCGGCAGCGAGGCCCACCACAAAAAGATAAGACCAGAGCCAGGAACGGTAGAACTGGTTGGGAGACACCAGGAACAAGCCCGCCACCGTGGCCAGCACACCAACGGCGCCAAAAACCGCGAAGCGCGTGCGCCATTGCCGCATGGTGTCGCGAAGCTCGTCCGTGACCTGGAAGCCGGTTGCCTGCGCGATCACTGTCCGCCCTCCTGGCTCAGCCGCGCTTTGGCGTCGGCGGGAATGTCATTGATGGAAGCGTTCTGGCTAAGTTGGAGCGCGCGGATATAAGTAACGATGGCCCAGCGGTCGACGGGCTGAATTTGAGCCGAGTAATCGGGCATGGCGCCGAATCCGTTGGTGATGACGTCATAGAGATAGCCCGCAGGAACCTGGCGCAGGCGGTCGATGTGATAGGACGGCGGATGGCGGAAGCCGCGCCGCACGATGCGGCCGTTGCCGGTGCCCAGAGAATCGTGACAGGGCGTGCAGTAAATGTTGAAGCGGTCCTGGCCACGCTCGACGACTTCCTTAGTAACCGGGAAAGGAAACTCGGGCGTAAACTTACCGTCCGGACCTTTGCCCGTGTAGTAAGCGGCGTCGTCATCCAGGTGGCCGCGCGCTACTGTGCCTTCGATCAGCGGACGCGCCGAACGGCCGTCGGCGAAGAAATCGGTGGGCCGCAGCGGAATATATTTCGGCTGGTCGTGCATGTCCTGGCGGCAGGCTGCGGTTGCGGCGGCTACAAGGAGCATGACCGAGATGAAAAATCGTTTTGTAAGAAGCCGCCCGCAAGCGGGCGTTGGCAAGCTAAAGCATGCCCCACCTTTAGTGCGCAACTTCGGATACCTCCGTGGGCTCCAGAGTTCCTAGAAATTGACTGGTCTGGGCCGGATCGAACAGCGGGTCGGCGGCCTCGATGCACAGAAAAAAACGGTTGCGGCTGGCGGCGCTGAATCGCGGCACGTTGAACACAGGATGATATGGCATGGGCAGCCCGCACAGCGCCATCATGCCCAACACAGCCGAAAGCGAGGCGAACAGAATCGTCAGCTCGAAGGTGATGATGATGAACGAAGGCCAACTGTTGAGCGGGCGCCCGGCGATGTTGATCGGAAAGTATATTACCGCGATCCAGTATTGCAAAAAGAAGCCGGTGAGGCCGCCGATAACTCCGCCGGCCAGCACAATCAGCGGCAGTTTGTTCTTGTGCAGGTGCAGCGCATCGGTCAGTTCCTCGATGGGAAACGGAGAGTAGGCGTCCAGTTTGCGGTACCCCTTTGCGCGGGCCGCGCGTGCGGCGCTCACTAAGGCCGATGGGTTATCGAACTCGGCCATCACTCCGTAGATGCCTTGCTCGCTCAACGCTTCCCCTCCTTGCTAACTTTGGCCTGCGGCAGCAGCGTCCGCACTTCAAAGATGGAAATCATCGGCAGCGCGCGCACAAACAGGAAGAACAGGAACAGGAACAGGCCGATGGTACCCAGGTAGGTGGCCCAATCCCAGCGGGTGGCCTGGAAGATTCCCCACGAGGAGGGCAGAAAATCCTGCGCCAGGCTGCTGACGATGATCATGAACCGCTCCAGCCACATGCCGACCAGCACCACGATCGACGCAATGAACAGCAACACCGGGCTGCTACGCACGCGCTTGAACCAGAGGAACTGCGGCGCCACGATGTTACACGCCACCAGCGACCAATATTGGATGGCGTACGGCCCCGTCATGCGGTGCCAGAAGGCGGCCTGTTCATACGTGTTCCCGCCGTACCATGCGCCGAATAACTCCAACATATATGCGTAAGCTACAATCCAGCCGGTGGCCAGCATGATCTTGCCGCAGTTATCCAGGTGCTTATCGGTGATGAGACCCTGCAGGCCGTAAACGGAGCGCAGCGGAATCGCCAGAGCCAGCACCATCGCGAAGCCGGAGTAGATGGCGCCGGCCACGAAGTAAGGCGGAAAAAAGGTGCTGTGCCAGCCGGGCACGATGGCGATGGTAAAGTCGAAGCTCACCACCGTGTGCACCGAAAGCACCAGCGGCGTGGCCAGGCCAGCCAGCAACAGAGTAGCGGTTTCGTACACGCTCCAGTGGCGCGCCGAACCGCGCCATCCCATCGCCAGGATGCCATAAATGGCGCGGCCGATGGGGTTCTTGGTGCGGTCGCGCAGCGTGCCTAGGTCAGGCATCAGGCCGACGAACCAGAACAGCAGTGACACGGTGGCATAAGTCGAGACCGCGAACACATCCCACACCAAAGGGCTGCGGAACTGCGGCTCGATGCCCATCGTGTTGGGATACGGCATCATCCAATAGAACAGCCACGGGCGGCCCATGTGCAGCAGCGGAAACATGCCAGCGCAGGCCACCGCAAACAGCGTCATGGCCTCGGCGAACCGGTTGATCGAGTTTCGCCAGCTCTGGTTGAGCAGCAGCAGGATGGCCGAAATCAGCGTGCCGGCGTGGCCGATTCCGATCCACCACACGAAATTGGTGATGGCGAAGCCCCACATCACCGGCGTGCGAATGCCCCAGATGCCCACGCCCTTGGCCAGCAGAACGGTCACCGCCAGCAGGAAAAGCATCAGCAGCGAGCCGCCGAAACCGAACGCCGCGAACCAGAACAGCGGCGTCTTCCGCGTCAGCACCACGCTCGAAATCTGATCGGTGATGGTGGAGAACGTGTAGCCTGGAGCGATGATCTCGCCCGGTGCGGGCTTTTCGACTACGATCTGTTGGTCGTCTGCCATCGCGATGCTAGTCCTCAATCTCCGGGTTGGGGTTGCGCAGCGCCGCCAGGTAAGTGGTGCGCGGCCGCGTGTTCAGGTCGGCCAGCATGCCGTAATTCCGCTTCTCGGCTTTCATCTGCGATACCCGGCTGTTGGGGTCGTTGATGTCGCCGAAGACGATCGCCTCGGCCGGGCAGGTGGCCTGACAGGCTGTCTGTATCTCGCCATCCTTCACTTTGCGGTTCTGCTTTTCGGCGTCGATCTTGGCCGAATTGATGCGCTGCACGCAGTAAGTACACTTTTCCATCACGCCGCGGCTGCGCACGGTCACGTCCGGGTTACGCAGTAACTTGAGGCTGGGAGTTTCGAAATCCGAAAACAGGTAGAAATTGAATCGCCGCACTTTGTAGGGGCAATTATTGGAGCAGTAGCGCGTTCCGACGCAGCGGTTGTACACCATGTCGTTGAGCCCTTCGGCGCTGTGCGTGGTGGCTTGCACCGGGCACACTAGCTCACAGGGAGCATTTTCGCACTGCTGGCACGGCACCGGCTGGTTGTATATTTCGGGGTCGTGCGGCGATCCGCTGTAATAGGAATCCACGCGCAGCCAATGCATGGCGCGTCCGCGCCGCACCTGGTCTTTGCCCACCACCGCGATGTTGTTTTCCGCCTGGCACGCTACCACGCACGCGCTGCATCCGGTGCAGGCGTTCAGATCGATGGCCATGCCCCAGGCGTGGCCCGGGTAGCTCCAGCCAGGATAGATCGTCAGGGCTGGTGGTGGATCCTCAGCGCCTTCGTGCACTGACGCCGGGTTCTTCAGATAGTCGGCGAGATCCCCGGCGCGCACGATATGCCGTTTGGGATCGAGCGCATGCTCGTTCTGCGTGGTGGCGAGCAAGTAGGATCCGGCGGTCTTCTTGGCCGCGAGGCCGGTATCGTTCCACAGCGCTTTGGCGGTGCGCAGGCCGTAAGGATTGAAGCCGGCGCCGGTGCCGGCGCGGCCGGCTTTGGTTCTGCCGTAGCCCAGGTGAACCGTGACGGAACCATCCGCGCAGCCTGGCTGCGCCCACACCGGTGCGCGCAGCGTGCGGCCCTGATAAGTGAGCTCCACCATCGGCACGCCATCGTAACCGGCGTTCAGCGTTTCTTTGTACACGCCCAATTGGTTGGCCGTCGCCGGGCTCATGATGGCGGCGTTGTCCCAAGTGATTTTGGTGATGGGCTTAGGCAGTTCCTGCAGCCAGCCGAGGTTGGCGAAGCGGCCATCGTAAATCGTCGGATCGGGACGGAAAACGATTTCCAGCTTGCCTTCCAACCGGTACTTGTGCGCCGGCGTGGCCAAGGCCGCTCCGTTAATGGCGGGCGTTTTGGTGGGCAGCGCCGAGCCGGCTACCACGCCATCGTGCACCGCGCGCCGCCACCAGGATTCGAAATCGGCGCCATTATGCTGCGCCGCCCAGTACCCCTTGACGATTTCATGTCCACCCATTTCCGGCGCTTCCAGGAACATCTGCAACACCTGGTACGCAGAGCGCCCGTCGTAGAGCGGCTGAATGAGCGGCTGCTGGATGGTGACCGAACCATCGAAAGCGCGCGCGTCGCCCCAGCTTTCCAGATAATGCGCTTCCGGCAAACTCCACTGGCATACCGCGGTTGTCTCGTCTTCGTAAAGGCTCAGGTGCGCGCGCACGCGAGCTTTTTCGATGCGGTCGGCCAGACCCAGTTCCACCGGCGCGTTGAAGACCGGGTTTCCACCGAGAATCAGTAGCAGGTCCACTGCACCCGAATCCAGATCGCTGACCAGATCCTCGAGCGAGGCCACATGGTCCACCGGGCTGGCTTCGATGGAATCGGTGGAGAAAACCGTTTTCCCCACGTTGCCGAGTTTCGCGTTCATCGCATGGGCCAGGGCGTGGACGATGGGCGGTTGGAATTCGCCCGCGATCACGAGGCTGGCGCCCTGGTTGTGCATCAGATCCTTGACCAGGCCGCCCATCCACTTATTGATGTCGCCGTTGTCGCTTTGCTTCGGGCCTTGGGCAACGCCCAGACCGGCGGCCAGCAGCCACGCGAATTCTTCCACGTCGCCGGCGCGCAGCGGCAGCCGGTGATCCGCCTTGCTGCCGGTGGGCGTGGGCATAGGCTCCACCACGTAGAGCCGGTTCATGGTGGTGTTGGCGCCTTCCACGCGCCGCCGCGCCGCAAACTGGCGCGCGTAGCGCAGGCTGGCTTCGCCGGACGCCAGGAAATCCGCATCCAGCGAGACGATTACGTTGGCGTTCGAAACGTTGTAATAGGTGTGGACCGGCTGGCCGAATGCCAGCATGGCGCCGGTGCGCGCGCTATGCGGCCCGGCCGGTTCCCACTGGTGCCACTTGGAGGCGGGAAACAGCTTCTGAATCGCCGCGAGCTGGTCCGCCATCGCCGGCGACGTCACGGTTTCGGTGAGGATGCGGATGCCGGCCCCGCCGCTCGCGCGCTGTTGCTCGATCAAGCCGCGCAGCATTCCCAGGAAATCCGCCCAGGAGCGAATCTCGCCATCTTGATACAACGTGCGGCTGCGGTCCGGATCGTACAATTGCAGCACCGAAGCCTGGCCGAATGCATCGAGAGCGCCCAGCGTGGCCGGGTGCTCCGGGTTGCCTTCCACTTTGGTGGGACGGCCTTCGTGGCTCTCTACCAGAACCCCATTGGCCACGCCGCCCAGCGTGGTCGCGGTGGCGTAGAACAGCGGCTTGCCGGGAATCAGATCTTCCGGCTGCCGCACGTAGGGCATGATGTGCTCGGTGGGCTGGCGTGTGCAGGCGGTCAGCCCGGCCAGCGCCAGCGACGCGCCCATCATCTTTAGGAAGTTGCGGCGCCCATCGACCTCGTTTTCGTCGTCGGCCCAGCCGATGGCCTGGCGGGGAAACTCGCGCTGCAACAAATCCTCGAACTCGGGCGTGGCGGCCAGGTCCTCGAGGTTGCGCCAGAACTCGCGCCCGCGCTTCCCTTCCAGACGCGCCCGCGCGCCGGCCAGATCTAGGTGTTTCGGTGAGTCGCTCATCGGTGGCAAGTGGAACAGCTCGTCAACACGCGCGCATCTTGTATGTGATTCTCACTCATCAGCCGGCGCCCGATTTCCTCCTGGTCGCCTGCTGGCTGATAGCCCATGGTGGTAATGAATGCCTGCGGCCGCAGAACTTTTTCGGGATTGCGGTGGCAGTCCAGGCACCAATCCATTTGCAGCGAAGCGTGCTGCCACATCAGCGGCATCTTGTCCACCCTGCCATGGCAGCTCTCACAGCCCACGCCCTTCGCAACGTGAATGCTGTGGTTGAAGTAAACGAAATCCGGCAGGTCGTGGACCCGCGTCCAGCGGATCGATTGGCCCGTGCGGAAACTGGCGCGCACCGGTTCCAGCATCGGGCTCGTGCTCCAGATCTGGGAGTGGCAATTCATGCAGGTTTTGGTCGGCGGCACGTTGGCGAAACTGGAGCTTTCGACCGAAGTATGGCAGTACCGGCAGTCCAGGCCCAGCCCGCCGACGTGATGCGCGTGGCTGAACGGAATCGGCTGCTCGCGCGCCATGAACGCCCGCGTATTGTATGCGCTGCGGTTCAAAGCGTCGAAAGCCCAGCCGACGAATATCAGGACGAAGATGGCGCCATAGACCGACATGCGCGCGATCGCGTTCGCGCTCTTAGGAAAGATCTGGGCCATGCCGCGCTACCTTCGCCCCGCTTCCTTCGTGAAAATGTCGTTAGTCCGCATACAGGAAGACAGCACCCCCACAACCCTGCTTGTCCACATGCCCTCGGTCCCAGACTCAATCTCTCTTAACAGATGCAAAACTTGTTACGAAGTTCCAAGGTTATCGCGTTACCGCATGGTTTCACGAACTCCGCGCGTAAAGAAACACGGCATTCTCCTGACGGCTCCCGCCATCGGTGGTGCAAACGGCAAACTGCGCCACCTGCCTAGCCTCGACCGATGATTTATTCCACAACGAAGCGCCCGCATATTCCCCATCCTTACGCAGCGCGTAGAATTTCAGATCGATAGCTTCCAGCCGTTTTCGATCCTGGTTGAAGTTGCGCGCCACGCGCTCCAACGCGTCCAGCACGGCTTCTTTGGGCGCCATCCCGCGCCGCATGTTTTCGACGACGGTGTGCGCCCCGCAAACTCGGAGGTTTTCCTCCCCGCGCCCAGTGGAACCGGCGCCGCCGACATCCTGATCCAGCCACAAGCCGCCGCCGACGATGGGGGAATCGCCCACCCGGCCGGAGATCTTCCAGGCCAGGCCGCTGGTGGTGGTAACCGCCGACATTTCACCCTTTTCATTGAGTGCGATGCAGTTGATGGTGCCGTGCGGCGGGTGGTATGCGTTCTGAATCGCTTCGAGCAGCAGTTCGTCGCTGGCCCAGGGAAACTCCCGCTTGAGTTCCTCCAGGTTGGCCGTCTTCGGCGGTTCGGGCGGCGCATCCAGGCCGGGTCCCCAGTTGCTATGGCCGTCGCGATCGCGCTGCGACCTCTTCCAGACCAGCCATTGCAGCCGCGATTCCTCGGTCAGCAGGTTCTCTTCCTGAAATCCTTCGGCTTTCGCGAACTTGAGCGCACCGGCGCCGACCAGCATCATGTGGTCGGTATCTTCCATCACACGTTTAGCCACCTTGGAGGGAGTCTTGATACCTTCGATCGCGCCCACCGCGCCCATCCGGCGGCTGGGGCCGTGCACCACGCTCGAATCGAGCTGCACCACGCCGTCCTCGTTGGGCAACCCGCCGTAGCCCACGCTCGAGTCGCGCGGGTCCAGTTCCACGATGTTGACGCCGGCCACCACCGCGTCCAGCGTATCGGCTCCAGCCTTGATCAGTTCCATCGCCTTGGCGCAGCAGTTGACGCCGCCGTCGAAACGGTTAGCGCTCGAAATCACGACCGCCGGCGGACCCGGCTTCGCCGAGACCATGCGGATCATCGGCAGTGCCGCGGCGCCCAGCATCACCGATCTGCGGCTCCAGTTGATTTTGCTCATCAGCGCGTCTTCTTGCTCGTGCGTGCCCCGCGAACCGCGTCGGCGTTCATGGCCTTTGAGAAGGATTTACATTATGGCACAGCCGGAGCGGGATAGCGTACTCCGGTTTCAGTGGGGCAGGTCCCCGACGTCCCCGACCCGCCAATTCACGTTGTGTCGCTCACTCCTCCACTTTCGGACCCCCGGTCCCCGTCCTGTTAAACTGACGCCATGAGGTATCTCGCGGCCTCGTTATTGTTGTTGCTCGCCTGTGCCATGGCACTCGCGCAAAAAGGGCATGACGTGCAGATCGTGGAAGCCAAGGCCCGGCGCGTCGAAGAAGGGCGGCTTTCCATGGACGGCCGGGTTCGCGCCGGAAAGACCATCAAGGGGCTGACCCTGACTTTCGATTTCCTGACCTCCGACGGGGTTCTGCTGAGCAGCCAGAAAACCACCGTGGAGGATGACGAACTCAAGCGGGGCGACGAGTCGTCATTTCACGCCGAGACCGAGAATCCCCCCGGCTCGGTGCGTTTCAAGATCCGGGCGTTCGACGGCGACGGCCGGCAACTGCGCGTCGGTAATGACGGGCCGTTTGTGATCGATTGAACACCGCGTCCGGCGCTTCCATGGGTCCTCCCCGCTAATAGCCCTTCACAACTGTTGCTTATAGAAGTACTATAGTTAGCAAGGGGGGGGCTATGGGACCGTTGACGCGAGTCGCCATTGCGCCGTATCAGGACGAGCACCTGGCGGTGAATTTTGAACATCGGGCCGTCACGCTGGATTCCCATCCAGTCGGCCTGACGCGGAAGGAATATGCCTTGCTGGCGCTGCTGGTGAGCAATGCCAGCGAAATCGTTCCTCGCCCCGCGTTGTTATGGGAAATCTGGGGCTACGGCGCCGGCATCCGCACGCGGACGCTGGACGTTCATGTGCGCCGGGTGCGCAAGAAACTGGGCGCGTACGCCGACCAGTACATCGAGACCATCTTCGGCATCGGCTACCGTTTCCAACCGTTCCGCATCATCCGCCCTCGCCAGGAGAGCGCGCAGGACCCGGTGGCCGGGGTTGCGTGAGAAAGCCGCGTGAGAAAGCCGCATGAGAAGCCGATGATGAGACGAGTTGCGTTGCTGGCCGCCTTGGCCGCCTCGAGCCTTGCGGCACAGGATTGGGCGATCGCGAAGCTCGCGAAGAGCCCGCGCCACCAGGAATGGGTCACGGTGAAGCACGACGGCCGATCCGTCGAGACATTCGTGGTGTATCCGGAATCCGCGGCCAAGACGCCGGTGGTGGTGATCATCCACGAGATCTTCGGGATGACCGATTGGGTGCAGGACCTGGCGGACCAGGTGGCCGAGGCCGGCTACATCGCGGTGGCGCCCGACCTGCTCTCCGGCATGGCCCCCAACGGCGGCCGCACCAAAGATTTCGCGCCCAACTCGGTGATGGAAGCCATCGGCCATCTCAGCCCGGACCAGATCACCGCCGACTTAAACGCCGTCGCCGATTACGGTCTCAAACTGGCGGCGGCCAATGGCAAGCTATTCGTGGCGGGCTTTTGTTGGGGCGGCGGGCAAACCTTCCGCTTCTCCACCAACCGTTCAGACCTGAAGGGCGCCTTCGTGTTCTACGGTCCACCGCCCGCGGCCGATGCCATGGCGCGCATCCAGGCGCCGGTTTACGGTTTCTACGCCGGCAACGACGCCCGTATCGATGCCACTCTCCCCACCGCCAAAGACCAAATGGCCGCCGCAAAGAAGCAATACGATCCTGTAGTCTACGATGGCGCCGGCCACGGCTTCATGCGCGCCGGCGAGGACCCGGCGGGCAACGAAGCCAACCAGAAAGCCCGGGCTGACGCTTGGGTGCGGTGGAAGCAGTTGCTGAAGGAACGGTCGCAGTAAACTGGGGCAGGTCCCCGACCTGCCGACAGCCGGCGCCGCATCATTTCGCTTGACCAGCACGGGCCGCCCGCACAAAGTCGCGGACCCTGTTCTTCGTGAAGTTCGAGGCCGAGAACCCTCCGAGAACTAATTGAAGGACTGCTGGTGTCGCATCCATGTGCATCCTGGCCCTTCCGCACGGAAGATGCGCCTGCAGTTTCTCGACGCTCATGATCTCCGCTTGCGCATAACTGATGCAGGTGTCCCACTTCAAAAATGGGTGCTCTGCTTTCTGGAATATGACGGTCTGGTCCTTGGCTCCCCTCAGCGATGTGAAGCTGGCTGCTGCGAACAGCCCGTCATTATTAGGTTCTGTTGCGATGATCCATAGGTGCTCCCGCTGATTCTCGTCGTTCAGGGGGAAAAGGAACGTTTGGCCGCCGTGGAAGGCCACGGCCTACGCCACCAGGCTGACGGCGGCTCTCTGCTTATCAATCGAAGATTCGATATGGGCGGCTTCGTCCTCGGACAAACCGAGTGCGGCAATGATGTCGGAAATATCGATGGCGGAGGAGCTTTCGCCTGGATCGTCCCATTCCGGGAAATCATTGTGGCATTCATCGGCCAAGGTGAACGGACCCTTTTGGCCATCGGCCGCAAAGATCTCCGCGATGAGTTGCTCCTCGGCGCGCGACAGTTCTGAATTGCCGGGATCCACCTGGAGTGCCACGGTGTAGGGGTCCGCGGTTCGCTGTATGTGGGCCGACCAAAACGTCGGATGAACATTCGGGTTCAGGCTGGCCTTAATCCGGTCATAGATATTGCTGGTGACCGGACCGAACTTCATGGAAACATACTTGTCCGTCGTGACCGAAAGACCGAACCTTCGGAAGGCCTCTCTGTCGGCCCGATACAGCAACTTGATTAGGGCCATGTAGTTCAGGGGCGCGCCTGCCAGCTTCAAGAAGAGGGCCGCCGCCTGAGTCGCCTTCACTTCGTCAAAGGCCAAATTCATCGCTGGCTCAATTATGGCACAGACCTTCGCTGTCTGTTACCGTGATTTCCAAGCCAACCTCCCCCAGGCCCGCGCGGTATTTACCCTACACGGCGGCTTCGAATGCCACCCTTGATTGACACCCCTACCTCCCGCTGATAGCCTGAGTTTTCATGCCACAGGTGTCACCCCTGCGCCGCACAGCGCTGAATTCTGTTCATCGGTCGCTGTGCGCCAAAATGGTCGACTTCGGCGGCTGGGATATGCCCGTCCAATACTCGGGGATTCTCGCGGAGCACATGGCGGTGCGTAAATCGGTGGGCGTGTTCGACGTCAGCCATATGGGCGAAATCGAGATCCGCGGGCCGCAAGCCGCGCAACTGACCGATTTCGTCACCACCAATGCCGTGCATAAGCTGCAGACCGGCCAGGCGCACTATACCGGGTTGCTTTATGAGCACGGCGGGTTTGTGGACGATATCCTAGTGCACAAAGTAGCGGGCGATCACTTTTTCCTCTGCGTCAACGCATCGAACCAGGAGAAGGATTTCGAGCACATCCGCACGCACAACCGCTTCGATGCCACGGTCGAACTGACGAGCGACCGTTACAGCCAGATCGCCATCCAGGGACCGCAAGCCCGCGCCACGCTCGAAAAGCTGACGCCGGTCGATTTGACCGCCATCAAGTATTATTGGTTCACCGATGGCGAAGTGGCGGGCGTGCCCGCGCGAATCGCGCACACCGGCTACACCGGCGAAGACGGTTTCGAAATCTACATCCCGCCCGCCGAATCCGAGCGCATCTGGGCTCGGGTGCTGGAAGCGGGCGCGGAGTTTGGCATCAAGCCCTGCGGCCTCGGCGCGCGCAACACGCTGCGTCTGGAAGCCAAGATGGTGCTTTACGGGCACGAGATCGACGCTTCCATTTCGCCGCTCGAAGCGGACCTCGCCTGGATCGTCAAGCTCGGCAAGGGCGAATTCGTGGGCCGCGAGGCGTTGCTGCGCCAGAAAGAAGCTGGCTTGCGGCGCAGGCTCACCGGATTTGAAATGACCGGCCGGCCCGTCGCGCGCGATGGCTACGAAGTGCAAGTGAATGGCGTTACCGCGGGGTGGGTCACCAGCGGCTCGCCCGCGCCGGCTTTGAACAAGAACATCGGCCTGTGCTACCTGCCCGTGGAATTGGCCCGGTCCGGGCTAGCCATCCAAGTCATCGTGCGCGGCCAAGCCGCCGATGCGATGACCGTCGAAACCCCTTTTTACAAGCGAGCGAAATGACCATGTATCCGGAAAACTTCAGATATACGAAGGAACACGAATGGGTCCTGGTGGAAGGCGGCATAGGCACCATCGGGATCACCGATCACGCCCAGCAGGAGCTCGGCGACATCGTTTATGTAGACCTGCCCAAGCCCGGCACGCGCGTGGAGCAGGGCCGGTCGCTGGGGTCCGTGGAATCCGTCAAGGCGGTTTCCGACATTTACTCGCCTGTTAGCGGCGAAGTGGCCGAGATCAACCCGATTCTGGCCGACGCGCCGGAGAAGCTCAACGAAGATCCACACGGCGCGGCCTGGCTGGTGAAGATCAAGCTGAGCGCGCCCGGCGAATTGCCGGATCTCATGTCCGCCGCCGACTATCAAAGCTACATAGGAGCCGAAAAATAGTTGCGCTACCTGCCTAAATCAGATTCCGAACGCCGCCAGATGCTGGACGCTTGCGGCGTCGAGTCGGCCGAAGACCTGTTTGCCCACTTGCCGGAAGCCGTGCGGTTGCGCCGCCCGCTTCACCTGGCGCCAGGGATCTCCGAATACGAGATCGTCGACTATTTCCGCGAGCGGGCCGGCGAAAACGCCGACGGTTATGCATCTTTCCTCGGCGCCGGCGTGTACCGGCATTACCGCCCGGTGCTGGTGGATGCGGTGGTTTCGCGCGGTGAGTTTCTGACTTCCTACACGCCGTATCAGGCCGAAATCTCGCAAGGCACGCTCACCACCATCTTCGAATTCCAGACCATGATCTGCCAGCTCACCGGCATGGACGTGGCCAACGCTTCGATGTACGACGGCTCGACCGCGGTGCCGGAAGCGGCCATGATGGCGGCGCGCATCACCGGCAGGCACCGCGCGCTGGCCGCGCGGAGCGTGCACCCGGAGTATCGCGAAGTGCTCCGCACCTACGCGCTGCACCAGGGGATGCCGGTCGAAGAGTTTGGCTACGTGAAAGATTCGGGCGTGATCGACCTGGAGGAACTGGAGCGCAAGATCGACGACCAGACCGCCGCGGTGATCGTTCAATCGCCCAACTTTTTCGGCGTGATCGATGACGTGAAAGCGGCGGCGGAGATCGCCCACCGGCACGGCGCGCTGTTAGTCGTGGTGTTCACCGAGGCCGTGTCGCTGGGGATTTTGGAACCGCCGGCGGGCGCCGATATCGTGGCCGGTGAGTTGCAATCGTTCGCCATCTCGCCGAGCTACGGCGGTCCTTACGCCGGCATCATCGCCACGCGGGAAAAGTTCGTCCGCCAGATGCCGGGCCGGCTGGTGGGCCAGACCGTGGATACGCACGGCAACCGCGCCTTCTGCCTGACTCTTTCCACGCGCGAGCAGCACATCCGCCGCGAGAAGGCGACGTCCAACATCTGCACCAACCAGGCGCTCATTGCCCTGATGGCCACAGTCTTCATGACTGTTTACGGGAAAGTGGGCCTGCGCGAACTGGCGCTGCAGAACACCGCCAAGGCGCACTATTTGGCGGGAAAACTCAAGCCCGCATTCACCGGGAAATTCTTCAATGAATTCGTGGCCAGGGTCGGGAATCCAGAGGCGGTCAACAAGACGCTGCTCAAGAAAAAGATCATCGGCGGTCTGCCCTTGGGCCGCTTCTATCCGGAACTGGCCGATTCGATGCTGGTCTGCGCCACCGAAACGACGCGCCGCGGCGAAATGGACGAGTTGAGCGATGCGTTGCGCGCGCCGGCCGCCGAGGAGGTGCTGGCGTGATCAAAAAAGTCCGCAGTCACCCTTCGCAAAACGAGGCCTTGCTGTTCGAGCGCAGCTCGCCCGGCAAAGGCGCCTGGCAGCTTCCGGAACTGGATGTGCCCGCCGTGGACGCCTCCGTTGCGCTAGGCGCGGCCAACGTGCGCGCCGAAATCCCCGGCTTCCCCGAAGTGAGCGAGGTGGAGGCCATTCGCCACTTCACGCGCCTTTCCACCTGGAATTACGCCATCGATCACGGCATGTATCCGCTGGGTTCCTGCACCATGAAATACAACCCGCGCATCAATGAGCTGGTGGCGCGCATCGAAGGGCTGGCCTGGGCGCATCCTTATCAACCGGAAGCGCTGGCGCAGGGCGCCATGGAAGTGATGGCGCGCCTGGAAGCGGCGCTCGCCGAAATCACCGGGATGGATGCGGTGACGCTGCAACCCTCGGCCGGAGCACAGGGCGAGCTGACCGGCATTCTGCTGATCCGCGCACTGCTCGAAAAGCGCGGCAGCCCGCGCCGCAAAATCCTGATTCCGGATTCCGCGCACGGCACCAATCCGGCCACCGCGGCGATTGCCGGGTATGTGGTGGAGAACGTGAAATCGACCGACACCGGCGTGCTGGATCTGGAAGCGCTCGCGCGCGCGGCGGACGGCGACGTGGCGGCGCTGATGGTGACCAACCCCAACACGCTCGGCGTCTTCGAAGAGAACATCGTGCAGGCGGCGGAAATCCTGCACGCCAAGGGCGCCATGCTGTACATGGACGGCGCCAATATGAACGCGCTGGTGGGGATCGCGCGGCCCGGCGATTTCGGCGTCGACGTGATGCACCTCAACCTGCACAAGACGTTCTCGACGCCGCACGGCGGTGGAGGTCCCGGCGCCGGTCCGGTAGCCGTGAAGAAAGCGCTCGAGCCCTTCCTGCCCACGCCGCGCTTGAAGCGCGTCCGCGGCAAGTGGGCGTGGGATTTCAAACGCAAGCGCTCGATCGGCCGCGTCCGCGCGTTCTATGGCAACTTCGGCGTGCTGGTGCGTGCGCTGGCGTACATCCTGGCGCATGGCGGCCCCGGGCTGCGCAACGCCACCGTGGATGCGGTGCTGAACGCGGTGTACATCCGCAAACAGCTTGAGCCTTATTTCGACCTGCCGTACCCTGCACCCAACATGCACGAAGTGGTTTTCAGCGACGAGCGCCAAGCCAAGCTCGGCGTCCGCACAGGCGACTTGGCCAAGCGCCTGATCGATTACGGATTCCATCCCTACACGGTGAGCTTTCCCATGATTGTGCATGGCGCGCTGATGATCGAGCCCACCGAAACCGAAGGCAAGCTGGAGCTGGATCAATTCATCGACGCCATGATCTCGATCGCCAAGGAAGTCGAGACCGATCCGGAGCTGGTGAAGCAGGCGCCGCATTCGACGCGCACCAGCCGCGTGGATGAGGTTGCCGCCGCGCGCAAGCCGGTGCTCCGATGGAAGCCGGCGTAAGAGCCCGCCGAAGCCAAAACACGATAGCCACAGATGGACACAGATGAACACAGATTGAAGGGAACTCGCTCATCCGTGTTCCTCTGTGTTCATCAGTGGCTAACAGACTTTTTCAACAACCCCTCCAGCAAACGCCTCGCGCGCGACCTGCTGTTGCTGGCCGCTTTCACGCTGGCGCTGCACGCGCCTTTTCTGCGCCAGCCGGTGCAGGGCGACGAAGTCAATTACCTGGACATGGCGGCCCACGTTCTTCAGCAGCCGCTGACACCGCTCAACTTCGAGTTCGTTTTCCAAGGCAAGATGGTGGATGCGGCGGGCCATCCGCATCCGCCTTTGAACGCGTACATTCTAGCGGTGGCATGGCTGCTGCGCGGCCATTTCTCGGTGTTCTTTTTCCATTGCTTCTACCTGCTGTTTACGCTGGGAATCAGCTTCGCCGCTTATGCGCTGGCGGCGCGGTTCACTTCGCGTCCGCTCTGGGGCGCGCTGCTGATCGCGGCGTCGCCCATTGTGCAGGTCAATACCAATACGCTGGCCTCGCCGGAAGCGCCCGCGCTGGCGTTGCTGTTGATCGGCGCGGCGGCATTCTTTGGGCGATGGTTCTGGCTCGCCGGCATCGCACTGGCGCTCGCCGGGCTGACGGAGTTGCAGGCGCTGGCGCTGCCGCCCATTCTCTTGCTCGCTTATCTAATGAAGCGCGAACGGCCGCCGCTCGCCGCATGGTGCGCGCTGGCCGCGCCGTATCTCGCGCTGGGCGGATGGCAAGCGTTGCAATGGGCGCTGACCGGCCGCCTGCCGTTCGTCGTGCTGGCCGGCTACGCCAGCAATCCGAACCTGTCGCGCATCGGAGTGAAAGCCGCCAGCGCGCTGGCGCTGCTCGGACACCTGGGCGTGCTGGTCACCCTGGTTCCGCTTGCCTGGCGCCGCTTGTGGGGCCTCGCGCCCGGCCTTCTGGCGGGGTTTTTGGTGACGGATTATCCGTGGTGGGAGCGTGCGCTGCTGGTGATCTTCGTCGCGCTCGGCGTCAACGCGCTGGTTTGGTTGTGGGAGTCGCGCAAACAGCCGGTGCTGGCCGCATGGTGCCTGCTCTACTTCGCTTTCGCGTGCGTGGCGTTCTTCGCCGGCGCGGCGCGCTACCTGCTGCCGCTGGCCGCGCCGATGGTGCTGCTGTTCGTGATCCAGTTCCGCGACCGGCCGCGCGTGTTGTGGCTGGCGCTGGCGGTGAACGTGGTGCTTGGTCTGAACATTTCCTTCGCCGCCTACGAATTCGCACGCGTCTACGCGCATGTCGCGCCTCCTCCGGGTAACAGGTTCTTGGTCAACGGTGAGTGGGGCTTTCGCTATTACATGGTGGCGAAGGGTGGCGAGCCGCTGCAGGACGTAAGCGCACCAATACCGGGCGAGTGGATCGTAGCCTCCGACCTTTCGCTCGCCGGCAAGTATGACAGCCTCGCCGAAGAGACCGCCGTGCCGCTGCGATCAGTGGATTTGCGAGTCCGCACGCCACTGCGCCTTGTGGATCGCCATGCGCACACCGGCTTCTCTTCCGCGTCGATGGGGCTGCTGCCTTTTTCCTTTTCGAATCAGCCGCTCGACCGCATCACGTACTCGCGCACGTCATCTTATTTGGATGGGCCGGCCGGAACGCCCAGTGAATTCAACGGCCACTTGGTTTATCTGCTCGACGACCCCGGAGCCAGCCGCGGCGGCTTCCGGCTGCCGCTCGGTTCGCATGGAACGCTGCACTTCGCGCTGTTCGCCAATGGCACTGGCCCGGCCACATTCCGCATCCAGCGTGTCTCAGGCGAGGTTCTGTTCAATGAGACCGTGCAGGTGGATGGCGATTTGTGGGAGCCGCACAAGCTGCCGCTCGCAGGACTCGACGAAGCCGTCTTTTTGGTCGATGCTCCGGCCGGCCTGAGCGTCGGTTGGGGGGAACTGGTCGTCGATTCCAATCAGCCCCCGCCGGAACTGCCCGGCGCGAAGCCGCCAGAGATGCTGTCCTACTTGCAACTGGGAGACATTCGGAGCCGTGCGCAACTCGTTTCCGGCTGGTACGCGATTGAAGATGGCGCGTGGCGCTGGATGGCGCCGGAAGCGGAAGCCACGCTACGCCCGCTGCCGGATCAGGCCGTGCAATTCGAGCTGCAACTTTTCTTTCCACCCGATTTCATGCGCCGCGCCGGCAGCCCGGTGACCGTCTCTGTGATACTGAACGGCAAGCCGTTCACATCGGCCATGTACTTTGAACCTGGCGGACACACCCTTGCCAAGCGAGTCCCGCCGGAGCTACTCGGCGAGTTGTTCACCTGGCCCACCACCCACGTGAGCATCCGCGTGAACCCATACATCCCACCCAACGCCACAGACCAGCGCGCGCTAGGCGCCGTGGTGCAAGGGCTGGGATTTGTGGCAGGGCGGTAGGGCCGCGTTACGATTCCCCGAGCAAGGCGAAATACCGGTCACGGCTCATGCCGGACGCGCGGAGCAGGTTCTTGATGATGAAAACCGGCACGGCTTTATACGTGGGAATCACCAGTGGTCGCAGAACGCCGGGCTTGGTGTAAATACGATGATCGCCTTCCTGCCGGCAAAATCGAAACCCGTCTTGCTCGAATAGGCGTACGAGGACCTGGTAATGAACGGGCCGGATTGCCGGGCATGCCGTCAGGTAACGGTCATCGTGAGCCGGTCCATCGAAACGAACTCCGGAGCGCGCCAGCCGTCTCCGTCCGGTTCGTAGCCTGCTTCGCTTAGAATGTCGCCGAGAGTGCCCATCTCGGCGCTCGCGGCGAGAAAGCCGCGGACGGCGTCCCGGATGTTGTGGCGAGCCTCGTCGTCGGTGGCTCCGCAACTCGACACGTCAAGCGCCGGCACATGGGCGACGTACGTGTCGCCTTCCTTGAAGATGTGGGTATCAAAGGAGAAATCCCGCATACGCGGCCTAGCGTGCCTTTCGCTACCAGTGTAGGCCAGCCATCCGCTGTCGTCAATCTTCGGGCATGATCGCAATTCGAACCGCACTGGTGACTCTATACCGGCGCTCGCCCGTTGTATCCTAGACCTGAGGAGCGGCGATCACCAACATGGGAAGTGCGGGAGGAAGCGGGGCGAATCAGAGTCCGGGCACCAATCCGGCGGGCAAGCGGATGGTTTTCTGCGTGAAGTTCCAGCGCGAGATGGAGGGACTGGATGAGGTGCCGTTCGACGGGCATCCGCTGGGCAAGAAGATCTACGAGAACGTGTCCAAGCAAGCCTGGGGAATGTGGGTCGAGCACATGAAGATGCTCATGAACGAGTACCGGCTCAACCTGGGCACGCAGCAGTCGCAGGAGTTTCTGATCGAGCAAATGGACAAATACTTTTTCGGCGAAGGGGCGGCGCTGCCCGCGGATTTCGTGCCGCCCGGGGCTGGGCACTGAGGGCGGCCTCGGTGATAGCTGCGGCAACCGCTCCTTAACGGTCGCGGCTCCGAACGGAGGCGCATCGGAGCCGCGACCGTAAGGGAGCGGTGAAGGTATCGGGCTGACGCGCAGGTTGACAGACGAAAGCGTCTGTCCCACTTTGCCATCCACTTGGCCGGAGAAGGATCTGCCGGCGGGTGGGGCAGGCGCTTTCGCCTGCCAACCGCTACATCCCAATGGAAAGCCTCACGCACTCGGTCGAAACGGGGTCTGACTTGGCGGCGCTTGATGCGCTGCTCGCCGGGTTGCCCAACCTGCCGGCGGTCTTCGCGCTCTGGCCGGCGGAGGGCGAGGCGTACCTCTCGAAAACCGGCATGCTGCGCCGCCGGCTGTTGCGCCTGCTGGCCTCGCGCGAGCGGCCTTCCCGCATGCTCAACCTGCGGCAGACGGTGCGCCGCATCGAATACCAGATCACCGGCTCGGCATTCGAATCTTCCGTGGTGCTGTACCGGCAGGCGCGGCGCCTTTTTCCGGATCGCTATTTGAAGCTACTCAAGCTGCGCATGCCGCCGTACGTGAAAATCGTGCTGCAGAACGAGTATCCGCGCAGCCTGATCGCGGCGCACCTTTCGCGCGCGCCGGGATTGTACTTCGGACCGTTCCGCTCGCGCGTATCGGCGGAGCGGTTCGAATCGCAATTCCTGGATCTGTTCCAGATGCGCCGCTGCCAGGAAGACCTGGCGCCTTCCCCGCAGCACCCCGGCTGCATCTATGGCGAAATGAACCTGTGCCTGCGGCCTTGCCAGCAGGTGGTGGGCCCGGCCGAGTACGGGCACGAAGTGGAGCGAGTGCTCGAATTCCTGCGCAGCGACGGCCAATCGCTGGAGGGCGCGATCGCCAATTCGCGCGACCGGCTGAGCGAGCAGATGCAGTTCGAAGAAGCTGCCCGCCAGCATAAACGCCTGGAGAAAGTGCAGGACGTGCTGAAACTGCGCGACGAGCTGGCGCGCGATATCGATCGGCTGCACGGCGTGGCCATATTGCCATCCGCCGCGCCATCGGCCGTCGAGCTGTGGTTCGTGGCCGGCGGCCATCTGCAAGCCCCCGCGAGGCTGGGATTCGAAGTCGAGGAAGGGAAGCCGGTGTCGCTCGACCAGAAACTGCGCGACTTGCTGGCCACGCTTACGCCGCAGCAGGGAAGCATGCGGGAGCGGCAGGAATCGCTGGCGCTGATCGCGCGCTGGTATTACTCCACCTGGCGCGACGGCGAATGGCTGGCCTTTGACGACTTCACCGCGATTCCCTATCGCAAACTGGTCAACGCCATCTCGCGCGTGGCGCACGGCGTGGTAGCCGAGCCGCAGCCGTGAAACAACGGGGGCCACGGATAAACACAGATGAACACAGATAAGAAAGCAAGAAAACAAGAATCCTGAGACTCTTTATCTGTGTTCATCTGTGTTCATCTGTGTTTATCCGTGGCTCAAAATGTAGTTATGGCGCGGCGACTCTGTGGCTTAAATCTCCGTACACAATTCCGCGGCCCTGGGTGCCGACGTAAACGCGGCCGTAGATCCGCGGGTCGCCCGAGATTGTGCCGAGCATGCCGAACTGGTGGGCGTCGTCATTGATGCGGACCCAGGAGGCGCCCATATCGTCGGAACGGAAGATCCCGTAAACGCCGCTCACTGTCCCAACGGCGTATATGGCGGGGTACGAGGCGCCGGGAGCCGCCATGCCGAACCCGGCCAGGGGAGCGCTCTCAATCGAGCCGATCCTGGTGAAGCTGGCGCCGGAGTCCGTCGAGTGGTAGAGACCGCTCGGCGTCGGCAGCCACAAGTCTCCTTCCCGGCCGAAAACCGCTTTCGGCTGACCTTCGGCCGACCATCCCGTCCCCATGTCCGCGGGAAGCCCAGTGGCTCGCGCGGCAAACGAGACGCCTCCGTCGGTGCTGGCATATACGATTCCGGTGGCGGCGTCATATCCATAGAACTTGTTCGGATTCACCCGGTCCGATACCACCCGCAGGCCAACCGGCGCTCCGGTCGAAGAAACCCACGGACCGTTGCGGATGTAGGCGGGCACGGAGTCCGGAGGCGCCCAGACATAGGTAGAGCCATTGGCGGAGACGGCTACCATGGCGGTGGTACCGCTGACGCTCGACCCAAGCCCCGCGCCCGGGGGAACGCCGCCTATCGGCATCCAGGTGGCGCCGCCATCCTCGGACCAGGCGGACCCGATGTCTCCGTTGTAATTCAGCATGCCCACCCGAGCCATCACGAGAGGATTCAACTCGGCAAAGTCTATGGACGAGACATCGACCATGAGTGGATTCAGATACGGTGCGGGAGAAACGCCGAGGTCGTCATGCCGGAAGCCGCCCTCGTCCCCAACCGCGCTGAACAGGTGAGCGCCGGATGGCGGACTGACCACCAGGCGAATCACGGTTTCTTCGATTCCATTCGCTCCCACGTACCAGTGAGTGGGCTGTCCGGAATCCATCTGGGTCAGATCATTGGTGGCCCACACGGAGTTGCCGGCGTCATAGAGGGCGTGGTTGGAATCGAACGGATCGACTTCGAACGAAGCGTTCCACACTCCGAAAGTCACCTGGTAATTCAGAAACGGGGACAAAGAGGTGTCGCGCACGGAGTACTGCTGCAGGCTTCTCCAGGTCGCGCCGCCGTCGGTGCTGCGGAAAAAGTCGTCCCCCGGCCACCAGCGGTTCCAGGTGCCCACCATGACGGTCCCATTGCGCTGAGCGTCCACGCCGACGGCGCAGTAGCCGTACCACAAGTTAATCTGCGTGTCCGGCGGCGTGATATCGGTCCAGGTTCCATTGTTGGTGTTGAGCTTGTAGACCGCTCCGTTGCCGATGCTGGAGAGCCCCGGCGAATTGGCGTAGGTCACGTACAGCAGGCCGTCGGGACCGAGTGCGCAGCGCATGGGCCGCAGTGTCTCTCCGTCGGGCAGAGTGGTGGGTTGGCCGGGCACCTGCTGCCAGGTGGCGCCGCTGTCTGTTGAACGATAAATACCCCCGGTGTAAGCGCCAACATAGACGGTGCCCTGGTGCCGCGGGTCGAAGCGGACGAAGACCACGCCCACCAGGTCGGGAGTAGCGGTAATGGGGAAGCTCGCCATCTGGCTCCAGGTGGCCCCGTAATCCGAGCTCAGCCAAAGCCCATTCTCATGCGTGCCGAGATAAAGCTGGTTGGGCTGAAATGGATTGACGGCCAGGCGCTCGCCGCCCTGCTGGCCATAATCATCGTTGCCGCCGAGCTTGAAGGGCAGATTGACACGGTCGAAAGTGCGGCCCTGGTTCCTGGAAATGAGAATCGCGCCGTTGATGGTGATCCATGACTCGATATACATGCCCGCGGCGAGATAGAGGCGGTCCGGGTCGGTCGGGTCGAGGGCAATGCTCTCGATTCCCATCAGGCTCCAGTCCGCATTTGTGCCATCGAGCCAATCGGTCAGCGGAATCCACAGCGAGGTGGCCGCGTTCCAACGATAGGCTCCGCCCACATTGGCGCGGATGTACATCAGCCCCGGCTCGGTGGGATGAGTGTAGATGCCCGGCATCACGCCGCCGTCGACGATCTTGACGCTTTGCCAGGTGTAGGGCGATGAAGACCGCTCGCAGGGCACCGGATTATGATCCGCGCAACCGGGCGCAGCGGCGGCCGCGATCGCCGGTGTGGCGCAGCAGCAGCCCCAACCGGCTGCGATCGAGATCAGCGCCGAGACGCAAATATCACGTGCCGGTCGATGCGGCATGAAGGTACCCGCCTCCATCTCGCATTATGGCAAAATCCGAGGTGCGGGTCCGATTCAGTTCGCCTTCTTGCGACGAAGCATTCCCTTGATATCGGGCCAGTACTCGCGCGCGAGATTGCTCACGGCGAAGGTGCCCATGCCGGAGCTGCCCCACTCCGCAATCGAAGCGGCCGTGCGGTACTCCCGCGGGCTCCAGAGCGTGGCGATACCCCAACTGCCGTACGCATTGGCCGCCAGCGACCACGCCGGGGTTCGCGAACCGTCCTGACGGCGCGCCGTCACGGTATCCGTAATCACGTGCGCGGTGCGCCGGAAGAAGTTGCCGTGCCCCAACCGGCGGTAGCGCGTGTCCTCGTAGTGAATGGCCTTTACGGTTTCTTCGAGACCCACCCCAATCACGAACTGCCCGTATAGCGAGGCGATCCGCTTTTCGAAGCCGAGGCGGTCCTTGCCCCATTCATCGGGCCAGTTGTGCACCTGTTCGATAACGGCCGCTGGGAGAGTGGACGTGAGCGCGCGCACGCTGTACAAACGCTTCACAAAGGTGCGGAAGGAATGCACCTGCACTGGGTAATCCGGATCGGCCTGCGTGGCGGCCTGTACAGCCGCGGCCGCCGGTGCGCTCGCGCCCGCAACCGGCGCGGCCGGCTGCTCCTGCGCGCGGCAACAGACCACGGCGAGAGCGGCGGCGAGCATGAGCAGTGCGGTTCTGCGCAAATTGAATCCCTTGTGTAGCGACTTGGGAGCGCAGCCTCGGCAAGGTGGCCGCGCGGAAGGCCGTCTCTCTAGTGTATTACGGAACACGGTAGGGCACGCCCGGCCTTGTAAACTCTTGGGGCCAGGCGGCAAGCGTTGCCGGTGTCGCACCGCGAATCCCATTGATCTCCAGCACCGGGTCGTGATAGGCTAAAGCCGACGTGGAATGATTTAGGGCGCTGCTTGGCCCGGCTAATTGCAACCACGGAAAAAAATGCTAAAGGCGATTCGGTCTGTTCGAGAACAAGACCCTGGCGCCCATGGCTCCAGGGCTTTTTGTTTTCGCGCCGTCCCCATCGCTGGATGTGAAGGGAGAAGTTACCCATGAACGTCTGGCTGAGTCCGGCATCGTCCGGTTTCAATCTGTCCACCAGTGAAGGCGAGTTGCTGGCGGTGTCCATCCGGGTGGACCCGCGCCGCCTGGAAGCGTTGCTCGAAGCGCTGGCCCTGGTGCCGTTCCCAATCAACCCGCAGATTCATCACGGCGCCGAGACGGTAGTCGAGTTCCCGGCTTACCGGAATCGGGTTGCCGAGGTCGAGCGCGTCCTGGAGACCTGCGGCTTCGCCCCGCAAAGCCTGCACTCGACGACCATGCTCGAAGACATCCACGCGGCAGCGGGCAGAGTGCAGTAGCCCCTACAGCCCGGCCAGCACTTCCGCTGCGTGGCCTTTGGCTTTCACCTTGGCGTAGATCTTTTCGATCTTGCCGTCGGGGCCGATCACGAAGGTGCTGCGCACTATCCCCATCACCTTCTTGCCGTACATGTTCTTCTCTTTCCACACGCCATAAGCCTGGGCCGCGGCTTTCTCTTCATCGGCCAGCAGCGTGAACGGCAGATCGAACTTGTCCTTGAACTTGGCTTGCGCGGCCGGCTTATCGGGCGATACTCCCACCACCGCCGCGCCCTTCTTCGCGAACTTCCCGATGCCGTCGCGGAATTCGCAGGCTTCGATGGTACAGCCGGGCGTATCGGCCCTGGGATAGAAATACAGCACCACGCGTTTGCCTTTGAGAGCGGACAGCTTGAATTCCGCGCCGCTATCCGTGCGCAGCGCGATCTCGGGAGCCTTGTCGCCAACCTGCAACATGTTTCACCCCAGCTTCTGCTTTAACAGTTCCGTCACCACCGCCACGCTGGCCTGCCCACGCGTGGCTTTCATCACCTGGCCCACCAGGTAATTCATCACCGTGAGCTTGCCGCCGCGATACTGTTCCACCTGCTTGGCACTGGCCGCGATCACGTCCGCGATCACCTTTTCGAGCGCGCCGGTGTCGCTGATCTGCTTTAAGCCTTCCCGTGAGAGGATAGCCGCCGCGGCATCGCCGGTCGAAAACATCTTGGCGAAGACTTCCTTGGCCAGCTTGCCGGAAAGGTCGCCCGCGACGATCAGCCTGGCCAGCGCGCCCAGGTTTTCCGCGCTCACCGGGGATTCACCGATCTCCTTGCCCTCGGCCTTCAGCGCGCCCGCGAGGTCGCCCATCACCCAATTCGCGGCGGTCTTGGCGTCGCCCGAAACGCGCGCCACGGTTTCGTAGTAATCGCTCAACGCGCGCGTCTGCGTCAGCACTCCGGCATCGTATTCGCGCAGGCCATAAACGCTTGCGAAGCGCGCCCGCCGTGCGGCCGGCAATTCCGGGATAGTGGCTTTCACTTCCGCCAGCCAGGCTTCGCCGATCCGCAGCGGCACCAGGTCGGGCTCGGGGAAATAGCGGTAATCGTGGGCGTGTTCCTTGCTGCGCATGCCGGCGGTTTGGCCCAGATCCGGATCGTAAAGGCGCGTTTCCTGTTGCACTGTGCCGCCGCTATCGAGCACGGCCACCTGGCGCGCAACCTCGTAATCCAGGGCCTCTTTCAAAAAGCGGAACGAGTTCAGGTTCTTGATCTCCGCCTTGGTGCCCAGCTTTTCGGCCCCGCGCAACCGCACCGACACGTTGGCGTCGCAGCGCAGATGGCCCTTTTCCATATCGCAGATCGAGACTTCGATGAACTGGAGCGCCTGCTTGACCTCGGCCAGGTAAGCGTATGCTTCGTCGGAGCTGCGCATGTCCGGCTCGCTGACGATCTCGATCAAGGGCGTGCCGCTGCGGTTCAGATCCACGTAGGACGCGCGGGCGGAATCCTTGAAGCCTTCGTGCACGCTCTTGCCGGCGTCGTCCTCCATGTGGACGCGCGTCACGCCGATGCGCTTGCGCTCACCGGCCACTTCGATATCCACGTACCCGCCCTCGGAAAACGGTTCGTCATATTGCGAGATCTGGTAGCCCTTGGGTAGGTCCGGGTAAAAATAGTTCTTGCGCGCGAAACGTGAAACCGGGCGGATGCGGCAATTGAGCGCCAGCGCGCCCTTGATCGCCAGTTCCACGGCGTGCCGGCTCAGCACTGGCAGCGCGCCCGGCAGGCCCAGGCACACCGGGCACACATTGGTGTTCGGCGGCTCGCCGAAGCTGGTCGGGCATCCGCAAAAAATCTTGGTCGCGGTCGAGAGCTGGACATGAACTTCCAGCCCAATCACCGTTTCGTAACGCGCAATCGCATCTGGGCTCGCTAGTTCGGTAGCGGAAGATGGCATGATTTCCTTACATTATAGTGGCCGAGGGCCGGGCATGCCCGGAGGTAGGACGGACGATCGGTTTTAGTCGTCTGTCAAGCCGCCCGCGCCCTGGCGTAACGCGACAGGCCACAAAAACCGATGGCCCGTCCTACCGCGAATCCGGCGGCCCGAGACGGCCCTCCAGTTCGCGGATGAAGCTCTCGAGCGCCTGGCGTTCGGCCGCCTGCCATTTGACGACCACGAAGAAGTGGCCGCGATTGAAGAACACGGTATCGGCGGAAGGCCGCCAGCGCTGGCTCAGCTCCAGGCCCACCGTCGCCGAGGAGAGCGCGTATACGCGCGCCGCGAGCTTGCCGGGGCCTTCGTACAACCCCTCTTTGAGCCACTCGATTTCATTGCGCGGCACCGGATCGGGAGCCTCCGATACCGGAACCTCGCGCGCCACCACCAGCCGCCATCCCCCCGCCGCACTGGCCGGAAACAGGTTGGGAGGCATCGCCACAGGTCTGTGGCAGCCGGCCAGCACGCAACACGCGCCCGCCGCCAGAATCTTCAGTGCCCACGCCATCAGCTTGATTCTGACATGAGTGTAGGGGCGGGGACAGACCGCTCTGTCCACGCGGCGCAAGAGCGGCGCCTTGGGACAGAGAGGTCAGTCCCCGCAATAAGTGTTGGAACCAAGTAGCTGGCATTATCGTATACTATGCATTGTGGAGTACTCGGACGAAGGCAGAGACCGGCGGATTACCCAACTGCGGAAGGGCATCCTGGAATTGGCTGTGATGGGAGTTCTGTACGACGAACGGCATTACGGCTACTCGCTGGTCCGCGTTCTCTCCGAAAGCGGCTCCATCTCACTCAAGGAAGGCACCATTTATCCCATACTGGCGCGCCTCGACCGGGACGGCCTGGTCCGCTCGGAATGGGTGGAGTCCGATCAGGGGCCTCCTCGCAAATACTACGCGCTGACGTCTTCCGGCCGGCAGCTCTTCGATGCGCTGAGCCAGGAACTGGACGTATTGGTTTCCCTGGTCCAGCAAAAGTGGAAGGCCCCGGAGCAGTCCGCGCGTGCCGGGAAGAAACTTGTGGTCCGAAAGGGGTAAACAAAATGAGTGCCTATCCGGAAGTGGTGGCGAAGATTGCCAGCGACTATTTGGAGCGTGTGAAGTCGCAGCTCCGCTTGGTCCCGGCTCATGAGCAGGTCGAGTTTCTGCGGGAGATCGAGTCGCACCTGTATGAATCTTACCAGCAAATGCCGGGCGAAGACGACGTGGCGCGAATACTCGCCGTGTTGCGGAAGTTCGGCGAACCTGCCGAAGTGGTGTCCGACCGGCTGCCCGGTGCGATGGTGCGGAGCGGCACCAGGCGCAACCTGCCGCTGTACGTAGTGGGCGGGATACTCATCGCGTTGTTCGGGCTCCCCCTGGGATCGGCCGGCGTCGGGGTGCTGGTGGGCCTGCTCGCAGCGCTGGCAGGCATTTTGGTCGCTTATTATGCGGTTGCGGGCAGCTTCCTCCTGGTCGGCGCCGTGACCATGTTGCTGGGTTTGATTCGAATCATCCTGCCGCAGTTATTTGACCGGCTGGTCGCGCTCGGCTATATCCAACTGGGTGGCCCGGTCGGCGAATTCCTCGATCACTTCTCGCCTGGATATCAAGGAATCTTGATCATCTTGTTTGCCAGCTTGTTTGCCGGCGCCGGGTGGGGCATGCTGTGGGTAGGAAAATACATGCTTCGGGGACTGCGTTTCCTGTTTAGCCTGACCTTCGATTGGATGCGGCGGTTCGCGCAAGGCGCCCGGCGGAAGCTGCGGCGCGGCAATCGCGAAGCGCCCCAGTTGGGCAAGGCCTCATTCGTGAAACAGTGAAGAGGACCGGGGACAGACCTCTCTGTCCCAAGGCGCCGTTTTTGCGCCGCGTGGACAGAGCGGTCTGTCCCCCTGCGCGGGCACCATGCGCGGGGCAGGCGCTTTCGCCTGCCAAGCGAAATCGCGGTGCTACCATCGCATAGATGGCGAAATTCAAGCCGCCCAAGGGCAAGCGTGACCGGAAGGGCGTTCCGCAGGGCGCTCTTCCCTGCGTGGTCTTCATCATCGGTGGCATTCTGCTGGTCATGCTGTTTCTGTTTCTGGTCCTGAAGAATTCGGGGCAATCATAATGCGGATCGACAATCGGCAACCGGATGCCATGCGGCCAGCGGAAATCGTCACCGGCTACCTGCTGACGGCGGAGGGGTCGGTGCTGATGAAACTCGGCCACACGCAAGTGTTGTGCGCCGCCACCATCGAGGATACGGTGCCGCCATTTCTGCGCAACAGCGGCAAGGGCTGGGTGACGGCCGAGTATTCCATGCTGCCGCGCGCCACCGCCAAGCGCACTCCGCGCGAGGTGGTCAAGGGCCGGCCCTCGGGCAGGACCCACGAAATCCAGCGGCTGATCGGCCGCTCGCTGCGTTCCGTGATGGATATGGCGGCGCTCGGCGAACGCACGGTGATGCTCGATTGCGACGTGCTGCAGGCCGATGGCGGCACGCGCACGGCTTCCATCACGGGTGCCTTTGTGGCGCTGGCGCTGGCGCTGCGCCGCCTGGTGGATTTCGGCAAGCTGAAGTCGATGCCCGTTCGCGATTACGTCGCCGCCACCAGCGTGGGCCTGGTCGGTGGCGCGTCGATGCTCGATCTTTGCTACGAAGAGGATTCGCAGGCCGACGTGGATATGAACGTGGTGATGACCGGCGGCGGCCGCTTCATCGAGGTGCAGGCCACCGCCGAGCACAAGCCTTTCGACGATGCGCAGATGGCCGAACTGCTGACGCTTGCCCGCGGCGGCATCGCCGATCTGGTCGAGTTGCAGAAGCGCGCGGTCAGGCTTTGAGCGCCGGGCCGACACCGCTGCAACTCTTCTGCGCCACCGGCAATCCGGGCAAGGCGCGCGAATTCGCGCTGGCCGCCGGCGAGCGCATTGTGATTCAGCCGTTGCCCGATTTCCGCGCGATAGCGCCGTGTGTCGAAGACGGCGCGACCTTCGCCGAAAACGCCATCCTCAAGGCGCGCCACTATGGAGCCCACGCGTCCGGCCTGCTCTTCGCCGACGATTCCGGCCTGCAAGTGGATGCGCTGGATGGCGCTCCCGGCGTGTTTTCCGCGCGCTTCTCCGGGCCGGGCGCCACCGATGAATCCAACAATCGCCTGCTGCTCGAAAAGCTGCGCGGCGTGGAAGACCGGCGCGCGCGGTTCGTCTGCGCCATCGCCCTGGTGGATAGCGGCCGCGTGGTCGCCGTCTACAACGGCAGCGTGGAAGGCATCATTCTCGATGGGCCGCGCGGCGCCGGCGGCTTCGGTTACGATCCGTTGTTCTATTACGACCCCCTCGGTTGCACCTTCGGCGAGGTAGAAGGCGAGCGCAAGTTCGCCGTCAGCCACCGGGGCCAGGCATTGCGAGCGATGCTGCAGGCGCTGGTGAGGCAGGTCCCTGCCCTGCCCGAGCCGGGCCGGCGCGATTAAGTCGAAGTAATCGGACTGACGCCCGTTTCTCGAGAAGACGCGATCCTTTGCAACTCCGAATACAGCGACTCATCGTTCGGAACCATGCTGCGCTCCCTCGGCATGTATACTCCCGTGCAGTTCTCGTCGAGCATTTCTGACACGAGCTTCGCGAGCACGCAGTATGCGAGATCAACATCCACATCGTGGTTCATGTAGTCAACTGCGGCCCAGGCCGCGTGCTCGATCCAGGCCCGACGTTGGCTCTCTTGCGGCAGCCATTCAACGTGTTCCGGGGAGTTGTCGAAGTAAGGCTCGGAATTATGAAGAAGGTTCAGGAGGTGCGAGCCCGCTTTTAGAAGAGTAACGCCCCCCGACTGCGTGACGAAATGCATGGAACCCTCGCCGCCAGCGAAGGAGGTACGCCATGCCCGCTCGGCCGCGAGCCGGAGTTCTTCGACGCTGAAAACATGCGGCTCGCGAAGGAGCAAGACCACCGACAGCGGATCGCCCTTGCCGACTCGCTGCCACCGCATGGGAGTGAGCCTTCTGAGAATGTCCTTTAGACTCATTGCGACGAAAGAGACCCCTTCTCCTCCTGCCCGATTGTAATCTGGAATCCCTCACAGCCGGATCAGCGTCATCTCTAGAATATCTTCGTTCGCCTTCCGCACCTCTTCGAGCATGCCGGCGGCCGGCTCCGTCTCCAGGTTGATGCGCGCCACCGCGGCTTCGGCGCCGTCGAAGACCACGTTCTCCATTTCCTGCACGTTGATGCGCGCGGCGCTGATCGAATTGAGCACACCGGCCAGCACGCCGGGCCGGTCCAGGTGCCGCACCACCAGCGCGCACGTTGCCGGAGTCTTGCGCGCCAGGTTCACCACATTGGGCACTTGCCCGGTATCGCGGAAGGTCTGAATGATGCGCACCGTCTCCGCTGCGATGGCTTCCTGCGCCTGCTCGGTGGAGGCGCCGATGTGGTGCGTCCCGTAGACCAAATCGAGCTTGGCGATCGGGTCGGTGAATTCGCCCGCGCCGCCCGCCGGCTCTTGCGCGAACACGTCTAGCCCGGCGCGGATTCTCTTCTCCAGCACGGCGCGGCTGAGCGCTTCCTGGTCCACCACCTCCGCGCGCGAGGTGTTGATGAAGAACGCGCCCGGCTTCAGTGCCTCGAAAAACGCGGCGCCCAACAAGCCACGCGTCTGGTTATTCAGCGCCACATGCACGCTCACGATGTCGGCTTCGGCCGCCACTTCTTCCACTGAGGATCGGTACTCGACGCCCAGTTCTTCCGCCCGTTCCAGCGTCAGGCTGCGGCTCCAGGCAATCACCCGCAGGCCGAATCCCCTGGCGCGCGGAATCATCTCGCGGCCGATCTGCCCCAGCCCCACCAGGCCCAGCGTCCGCCCACATATCCCCTTCGCCTTCGAGTATTCCTTCTTGTTCCACTGCCCGGCGCGCAGCGACGCCACGTTATCCGGCAGCCGCCGGTCGAGCGCCAGAATCAGCCCGAACGCCAGCTCTGCCACCGCAATCGAATTCTTGCCGGGACAGTTGGAAACGTAGATGCCGCGCCGCGAGGCCGCCGCCACGTCGATGGTGTTGTAGCCCGCCCCGGCGCGCACCACCAGCTTGAGCGCGCCCGCCGCCAGATGCGCTTCGGTCACTTTGGTCGACCGCACCACCAGCGCGTCAGGCTGGAATTGCCCGATGGCCGCCGTCAGCGCGTCATCCTTCAGCGCCGGCTGGAAGGAGATCTCGCATCCGAGATCCCGCAGCTTGTCGCGGCCGGACTGTTCGAACTCATCCGCAATCAGAACCCGCATGTCCACCCCGCCTTTCCCATCCACCCAGCAGTGTATCCCCGCGCGGGCCGGGTGGCGACGGCGGTATTGACAGCAGCCGGCGAAACCGGCCGGGAGGCGGGCGTCATTCCGGGGTCGCGTGATCGCGCTCGACGGCGTCAATCGCCAGATTACCGGCATCATGCCCGCCGGATTCAGCTACCCGTCCTCCAAAGTCCAGTTGTGGGCGCCCATGCGACTCGATCCTTCCAACTTCCTGGAATACTGGGCTGGCGAGTTTGTACCGCTGGTGGCCAGGCTTCGCTCCGGGGCCACGCCGCAACAGGCCCGCAGCGAGATCCACGCCCTGGTTGAGCGGTTCCGAAAAACATTCCCCTATCCGATGGCGCGCGGCTGGAACGCCACTTCGACGGCGATTCCCCTCCAGTGCCCTGCGGGCGTGTACGCTATCATAGGGAAAATCCCTATGATCCAAGACGTAATCACCGAGGGCCTCACTTTCGACGATATTCTGCTCGAACCGGCCCGCAGCGAAGTGTTGCCGTCTGAAGCCGACACGCGAACCCAGTTGACGCGCGAGATCGGCCTCAACATTCCGATCGTTTCGGCCGCCATGGATACGGTAACCGAATCGCACCTGGCCATCGCGCTGGCGCAGCAGGGCGGCATCGGCATCATCCACCGCAACATGCCCATCGAGAGGCAGGCCGAAGAGGTGGACCGCGTGAAACGCAGTGAAAGCGGCATGATCGTGGACCCCATCACGGTGGATCCCGAGCAGTCGATCGCCGACGCGCGGGAGCTTATGGCGCGCTACCGCATCTCCGGCGTGCCGGTGACCAAAGCGGGCAAGCTGGTCGGCATCCTAACCAATCGCGACCTGCGCTTCGAAACGCGCTCCGACATCCCCATTTCCGAGGTGATGACCAAGGACAACCTGGTGACGGTGGCGGTGGGCACCACCCTCGAACAGGCCGAGGCCATCCTGCACCAGCACCGCGTGGAAAAGCTGCTGGTGGTGGACGACCATTACAACCTCAAGGGCCTGATCACGGTCAAGGACATCCAGAAGAAACTGAAATATCCGAACGCCGCCAAGGACAGCCAGGGCCGGCTGCGCGTGGGCGCGGCGATCGGCGCCACCGGCGATTTCATGGAGCGCGCGCTGGAGCTGGTGGCGCGCAAGGTGGACGTGCTGGCCATCGATACCGCGCACGGCCACACCACGCGCGTGATGGCCGCGGTGAGAGCCATCAAGAGCAGGCAGCCCGGCGTGCAACTGCTTTGCGGCAACGTGGCCACCTTCGAAGGCGCGAAAGAGCTGGTGTCGCTCGGCGTGGATGGCATCAAAGTCGGAATCGGGCCGGGCTCCATCTGCACCACGCGCGTGGTTTCGGGCGCCGGTGTGCCGCAGATCACGGCGATTCTCGAATGCGCGCGGGCCGTGCGCGGCACCGGAGTGCCGCTGGTGGCCGATGGCGGCGTCAAATACTCGGGCGACGTGACCAAGGCGATTGCGGCCGGCGCGGACACGGTGATGATCGGCAGCCTGCTGGCCGGCACGGATGAAAGCCCCGGCGAGACCATTCTCTTCCAGGGCCGCACCTTCAAGACCTATCGCGGCATGGGCTCGCTGGGCGCCATGTCGCAGGGCCAGGCCAACCGCTATGAGCAGGACCCCGGTTCCAAGCTGGTGCCCGAGGGCATCGAAGGCCGCGTGGCTTCCAAGGGACCGCTGGCCGACCTGGTCTACCAGCTCGTCGGCGGCCTGCGCGCCGGCATGGGCTACTGCGGCGTGCGCAGCCTGGCCGAGTTGCAGAACAAGGCGCGCTTCCTGCGCATCTCGCCCGCCGGCCTGCGCGAGAGCCACGTGCACGACGTCATCATCACCAAGGAAGCGCCCAACTACCGCGCGGAATAGTCCGCGAAATCGGGACAACCCTGTGCCGTGCACACCGCGATATCATTTCAGGTGGGCAGGAAAGTGGAAAACACGTAGCCGGTCACGGGTTTTCACCTGCCACGGGCTTCCACCGGCAACAACCACGCGCGCCATTCTTGCCATGATGAACTCTTGGCGGATTCAGAGCGGTAGGGGCCTCAGACAGGTTCGGAGCCCCGTATCCTGTCCCCTTATCGTCGAACCGCGCCCCCGCCGGACGCGCGGGGTGTCATGGCTCCTTTCAGGTTACGTTTTCAGACGAGGCGGGCTTTCGCCTGTACACCATTTACATTCCTGATTACGCGCTCTCGAAGATCGCAGGAACAGCGAGCTATGAGGCGGACGGTCAGGGCGGATGCACAGCGAGATGCGGGGACAGGCTACGAAACTCCGAAACTATCCCGCGAGCAGGCTCATCTGTCGCTTGAAAACACGTGACGGGCTACGCGTTTCCCATCTTCTTTAGTTCGACGACAGCGCCGTCACAACTACCGCGCCGAACAATCCGCGAAATCTTCCAGCACCGATTTTTCCATTTGCCGCGCCGCTTGAAACAGCCATCCCTTCGGGCGTTTCTTGAGATCCGCCAAAAGCAGCGCAGCACGAGCGTGCCCAGGTGGATGTTGGCGGTTTCCCAACCCACTCAGTAACTCGGCACTTCCAGATTCAGTTCGCCGATCATCTGGAAATGCTTCCGGTTCTTCGAGACCAGCGTAAGGCCGTTTTCGATTGCCGTGGCGGCGATCAGCGCATCGAGCGCATGCAAGCCGTGAGAGCGCGCGAAGGTCATCATGAGAGCATATGCCCGGCGTGCGATCTCCTCGGTCGGCGGAATCTGCTCGTAGGCCGAAATCAGGACGTCGAGATCGGTCACTTCGCGCTGGTTGCGGGCGCCGGCGATCAGTTCGAGCGCCGTGATCGCCGAGAGCAGGCAATCGTCGCCGAGGCTATCCAGGTAGTCGGCGGCCTTGGCGTTACCGCGTGTGAAGTCTACCATGACGTCGGAATCGATCAGGTGTGCCATCGGGAGCTGCGAGCGGTCAAAACCGGGGCTCGCGCAGACGGTTCACGTACGTGACACCGTCGGGAATGTCCTCGCGGTCGGCCCACATTCCAAAAGCGGCGAACTCACGCACGGATTTTGGCCGGCGGCCCGACTGCTGGGCGACGTGCACCTCGACCCTGGTACCCTCGGTGAGTTTCACGTCTTCCAGCGGCTTGAAGACGCCATCCTCGTACTTGGCGGCAATCGTCATCGCGTTCGCCCTCGCAATTCAAGGATACCAGGGATGGCCAACCGGGAACTCGGTGACAGGCTGCCGAACCCGCCAAGGGGGCAGGGCTCAGAGCAGACTCGGCAGGTCGCGCCGGCCGTGAAGGATACGGACGATTTCCACCTCGGTGATTGGCCCATCGTCGGTGTCCGGGTGGGTTTCGTAGAGGATGAGGTATGGCCGCTCTACCAAGACTCGGGCCTGCGGCCGAATTTCGGGACGGCGCGGACCGATGCGCGGCTGCGATGCCAGCCGTTTTGTCCGGGCTTCAACAGCGGAATAGAACCTTTCGGCCGCGCCAGGGTTGTCGAGACCGATTGTGAGGTAGATGTCCAGGATATCCACGCGGGCCTGGGGCGTCCACAGGACCGTTGGTTTCATACGCTGGCGCGTGTGGAGGCCCGTTTCAGGCGTTTCCGGGCTTCGTCGTGGAGATCGGCAAAGTTCAGCGTAGCGGGCCGCCCGCTGGTTTTGCCGCGGTCCCATGCCTCGCGAAGACGATTGGTCTCCTCCTGCCGCGCCTGGCGTTTGAATTGCCACTCCCTGAGGGCCTCGCGCACAATCTCGCTGGTGGTGGCGTATTCCCCCGCATCGACAGCAGCCCTGAGCGAGACGATCTGTTCTCCCGTGAGAGCAACGCTGACCTTCCGAATGTCCGGCATGGTTCTCCCTCTGGCTTAAGAGTAGCAAATCTTGCTACCAGGTAGGAGCGAAGACAAGGGGTGTCGCAACTACCGCGCGGAATAATCCGCGAAATCGGCCAGTACCGATTTTTCCATCCGGCGCGCCGCCTGAAACAGCCATCCTTTCGGCCGCTTCTTGAGATCCGCCAGAATCGCGCGTGGCTTCAGCGTGCCCAGATGGATGTTGGCGGTTTCCCAACCCATCGCTTCGAGCAGGCGCAGCGTGTCGTGCTCGGCGGGCAGCGCGGATAGCTCGATGCGCGAACAGTCCGGCGCCAGGCGGCGCACGATCCATCGCCTTTGCAGGCGCACGAACGGGTCCGGGCAGCGCACGGAGCGATTGAGGATTTCCTGGTAGTGGATGGGCGCCGTGCCTTTGCCCTCAGCCGCCCACACGCAAGCCGAAGGCGCCAGCGCCTTGGCCTCCCGCGCCACCGATCCGCCGTGCCATTGCGCAACCGCGACATAGCGCTCGCGGCCCAGGCTGCCGAGGCCAGCCACGCGGTGCGAGATGCGCCATTCCAGGCGCCGCCCCGGCATCATCCGTTCGATCGCCCTGATGGCGCCAGCGGGCGGCTTCTTTCGCAATTGGCCGAGGCCGAACAGCTTTTCCCAGTACGCCTGGACGTCGTGCAGCCGGCTGGTGGCCATGTGGCGCAGCGCGGTATGATGCTCGGCCAGCGCGAACGGCTGCCCGCCCGCCGCCACCGCCTCCGCATAGCCCTTGACGATAGCGCCAATGCCGGCTTTGGGCTCGCAATCCATCTTGGCGAGAAGCGCGCTGGTGGCCAGACGCACCAGGTCGTGCGTATACGGCAGCGTCCACGCTTCGTCGAAATCGTTGATGCCCCAGATGAGGCGGCCTTCCACATCGCGCCAGGTCCCGAAATTCTCCACGTGCAGATCGCCCACCGCCAGCGCCTTGGGCGCTCGCGCCAGGTCGCCACAGATTTCCGGAAATGTCTGCGCCCAGCGGTAGTAAGTGGCGCGCAGAAACGGGAATGGCAGGGAGCGCATTTCGCGGTGCTTGAGTTCGAGATCCTCCGCGATGATGCTCAGGTGCCGGCTCAGCCAGGTTTCGTAACGCTGGGTAGCTTTTTGGATGTTCATGGTGGTTCCTTATAAACTGGGTCTGCAACATGGAAGCGGGAACCGGGCGGCTGGCTTTGTATCAGGGCATGGATTTATCCATGCCGCAGCGCACCGGTGGCCAAAGGCTTTAGCCACTGAGCACGCAGGGGCTGAAGCCCAAGCCTTCTCCCGATCCGTCGGCACGGCTGAAGCGGTGCCCTGATACAAAGCCTCCCGATAAAGCAAAGCCCTGTGTGCTCTACGCCCAGATTCATGCGAATCGTTAGGAATCGAGAGGTTCGCCATTTCTGCGTCGCACACCCTTATAACCTATCACTCCAAGCTGCGGCCCGCCGCCGGTGCTACCCTTGAGCCATGCCCCGTCAAATCGGACCCGGGCGTCGGCTCAGTTCGCCGGCCGCCCTTGTCGCCGCCGGTGTCGTCCTGGTGGCGCTCTTGCTGGGGGCGCGCACCGTCGCGTCTTATGCCATCGAGGTCGCATGGTGGAAGGAACTCGGCCAATTTCACACCTGGCTGAGCTTGCTTACCTACAGCATCGCGCCAGTGGCGGCAGCCACCCTGCTCGCTTTCTTAGTACTCTGGATCGCTCACGCCCGCGCCTTGAGATTCGCCGGCACACGCCTCGGCGAACACCCGCTCTATGCCCGCCTGGCCACGCTCGCTACGCTGGCGCTGGGCTATTTCATCGCCGCTTCTTCCATCGATACGTGGACCGTCATCCGCTTCGCCGGCTCGCGTGGTTTGGCGGCGCCGGCCGCCGCCTGGCACGATGCCGTTTTCGCTCAACCGCTCTCCTTTTATCTGTTCGATCTGCCGTTCTACGACCTGCTGCGCGGTTATGTCCTGGCGCTGGTGATCCTTTCGATTCTGGTTTACTGGGCCGCCGCGCGCGGCTGGCAGTTGCGCCACCGGTTTCCGGACCTGGTCAACGCCCGCGAGATGGACGCCAGCTTTTTCAAGCTGGAAGGCGGCCTGGAATCGCGGTTCCTGCGCGGCGCCGCAGTGGCGCTGTTGCTCGCCATGGTCGTGAAGTTCTACCTCGGCCGCTACGAGATGGTTTACAACCTGCACGGCTCGTTCATGGTGGGCATCGACTGGGTGGACCTGAATGTCGGTCTCCCCATGCAATGGCTGCTCATCCTGGCTGCGCTCGCCGCCGCGGTGCTGGTGTGGATGGGACGCTGGATGAAAGCGGCATTCATGGCCATCGCATTGATCCTGGCTTTCGCCGTGCCGCGCATCGTGAGCGCCGTTTACGTGGCGCCCAATGAAATTTCGCTGGAGCGGCCTTACATAAAAACCCACATTGACGCTACACGGAGCGCCTACGACCTGGATAAGAACGTGCACGAAGAGGAGTTTCCCGTGAAGTCGGACGCGATCATCGACGTCGCGCAAAACCAGGCTACGCTCGAAAACGTGAGGCTGTGGGACGTGCACGCCTTTCACGACACCGTTACCCAGATCCAGGCGTTGCGTCCCTATTACGTCTTCAAAGATACCGATGTCGACCGCTACACCATCGACGGCCGTTACCGCCAGGTGTTTGTGTCGCCGCGCGAGCTCGACGTCAATCAGTTGCCCAACGTACACCAGAGCTGGATCAATCCGGAGATCATCTATACCCACGGCTACGGCCTGGTGATGGCCCCCGTCAGCCAGATCACACCCGACGGCATGCCGGTGCTGCTGATTCAGGACGCGCCGCCGCGCACCTCGACTCCCGGCCTGAGGCTGACGCGGCCGGAGATCTACTATGGCGAAGTCACTCACGAACCGGTGTTCGTCAACACTGCGCAGGAGGAGTTCAACTACCCCTCCGGCGAAGGCAACGTGCGCAGTCATTATGAAGGCAAGGGCGGCTTTCCGATTTCCTCGTTCCCGATGCGCCTCGCCGCGGCGCTGGTGGAAGGCGAGCCCAACATTCTGCTGACCGACTATCTCACCGCCAACAGCCGCATGATGATCCGGCGCAAAGTACGCGACCGGCTCCACGAGCTGGCCGGTTTTCTCGAATGGGATTCCGATCCGTACCTGGTGATCACCGACACCGGGCGCCTGGTGTGGATTGTGGACGGCTACACCACCTCCGACGCGCACCCATACTCGCGCGCCGTGGAAGCCGGCGACATCGGCGAAGTCAACTACATCCGCAACGCCGTCAAAGCTACGGTGGACGCCTACGACGGCGAAACGCACCTGTACATCTTCGCTCCCGGTGACCCCATTATCGGCTCCTACCAGCGCCTTTTCCCCGACCTCTTCCTGCCCGCTTCCGCCATGCCGGCCGATCTGCGCGCCCACGCCCGCTACCCGGAAACGCTTTTTAAGGTGCAGGCGGAAATCTACCGCACTTACCACATGCTCGATCCGCAGTCGTTCTATAACAAGGAAGATTTGTGGGACCTGGCACGGCGCGTCACCGGCCAGACCGAGGGCGCGGAATCGGTTTCCCCCACTTATGTGGTGGCCTCGCTGCCGGGCGAGAACAAAGCGGAGTTTCTGCTGTTGACGCCGTTCACGCCGCGCAACAAGGACAACATGATCGGCCTGATGGTGGCGCGTTGCGACGGCCCCAATCTGGGAAACATGGTGGTGCTGCTGCTTTCCAAGCAGAAGCTGATTTACGGGCCGATGCAGATCGATTCGCGTATCAACTCGGATGGGACCATATCGAAGGACCTCACGCTGTGGAATCAGCAGGGCTCGCAGGTGATCCGCAGCCAGACGCTGGTGCTCCCTGTCGGCAACACGTTTCTCTACGTGGACCCGATTTACATTCAGGCCACCGAAGCACGCATGCCGCAGTTGAAGAAGATCGTGCTGGCCGTCGGCGACCGCTTGATCTACGCGGACACTTACGATGAGGCGCTGTCCCAGCTTTCGCAAGGCGCGCAACAACTCGTCGCACAGGCCCTGGCGCAGCCAGCGGCAGGGGCGCAATCGTCCGCACCAGTCGCCGTCCCCGATCCGCGCCTGTCGCGCATCCGCGATCATCTCCGGCGCTATCGCGAGTTGGCCGGCGCCGGCAAGTGGGCCGAAGCCGGTAAAGAACTGGAAGCCATCGAAGCCGAAGTAGGCAGGTAGCGCGGTAGGACAGACGATCGGTTTTTGTCGTCTGTCAAGCATCGGCGAGGCGCGACAGACCACGAAAGGCGATGGTCTGTCCTACCTACGCTCCAGTTGCCAGTTGCGCCTCGGCTTGCTCCGGGGTGTCGTAACACATCAGAAAGCCGTCCACCCCCGCCACCTGGAACAGCGTCCGGATGCGGCCGGAAACGCCCGTCAGCGCGTACCGGTGGCCTTCCCGCTGGCAGGAAACATGATAGCCCAGCAGCGCACCGAGCGCCGCCGAATCCATGTACGGCACGCTGCTCAGATCGATGATAGTGACGGCGGCCGCTCCTTCGCGTACAATGTTCTGGAAATCGAACATCGTGGCGAGGGTGAAGGGGCCCGTCAGCCGGAGTATCCGCACGTCGGGCCTGGAGCCGGCAACGATTTCGATCTGCAGTTCTTCCATGGTGGGCAGTGTACTATGGCGGCGGGCACGCTTCAATCAAAATAGTGTTACAACCATGAGACATTCGACTCCGGCTACGGCGCGGGTGATGACGCCGCCGGGCGAGCGCTGGCTGGCGCGCCGCGTGGAATCGCTGCTCGGCCGATTGCCGCCCGCGGCGGGCGCTCCGGTTTGGATTGTGCGCGTACCGGAATTGCGCGACCGGCGCGGCGCGGTGCACGCCGGGTCGTTTCTGCGGCAGCGGCGCATGGTGATCGCCTGCACGCGCGCCGAGTTTCCGCGTGTGTTCGTGCATGAGTGGTTTCACTTCGTCTGGCGGCGGGCGGGCAATCCGCTGCGCCGCGATTTCGAAGCGCTGCTGGCCGCCGAGCGCCGCGCCGGCGCGCGCGGCGAATTGGGCTGGTCGGCCGAATGGCGCAAGCGGGCGCTTACGGCGCAAGAGGTGCGCGGCCGCTCGAGGCGCTGGCGCGAATACTGTTGCGAGAGTTTCTGCGATACCGCCGCGTGGCTGTATGCCGGCGCGGCGAGCCACGCCGAGTTCACCCTCGCGCTCCGTTTCCGCCGCCGCCGCCAGGCCTGGTTCGCGCAAAACATTGCCGGCAAACGATTGTCGATATAATTGAAAGTGAGGTGGGGCAGGTCCCCGACCTGCCAACTCAACTTAGGAACCCACGCGTGTCTGCCTTCCGTTTTTCCGCCATCTTGAGCACGGCCCTGGCGCTGGGACTGTTTAGCGCCGGTTGCGGCGGCACCGTCGAGGTGAAGGCCGCCTCGCTCAAGGCCGAGAAGGAGCGCAAGACCGCCCCCGATTTCACGCTCAAGGACGCTGACGGCAAGGTGGTCCATCTTTCCGACTACCGCGGCAAAGTGGTGATTCTCGATTTCTGGGCCACCTGGTGCGGCCCCTGCCGCATCGAGATTCCCTGGTTTATGGATCTTCAGCGAAGGAACAGAGACCGCGGATTTGAAGTGCTGGGCGTGGCGATGGACGACGAGGGTTGGGAAGTGGTGAAGCCGTTCCTGGCCGAACTGGGCGTCAATTACCGCGTGATGGTCGGCGACGACCTCACCGCCCAGATGTACGGCGGCGTGGACGCGCTGCCCACCACGTTCCTGATCGATAAAACCGGCAAGATCGCCGCGGTTCACGTCGGCCTCGCCAGCAGGAAGGATTTTGAAAATGGTGTCGAACAGCTTTTGCAGGCGCCCGCTCCGGTGGCTTCCGCTGGCGCTGGTGAGCCTGTGGTCTCTCTCGGCGCAAAGTAGCGGCCATCTGAAAGTGGGCGAACCAGCCAAAGTGGCGGCCGCTCGCGGCGCCGCCGTCGAGGCCAGGATTCCCGTCACGGTGGACGCGGGCTTTCACGTCAACAGCAACCACCCGAGCGAAGACTATCTCATCCCTTTGAAGCTGACCTGGACTTCGCTGGGCGCGCTAGAAGGGGGCGAGGTCGCCTACCCGCCGGCTAAGGCGGAGAAATACGAATTCGCCGATAAGCCGCTTTCGGTACTCTCCGGCGCGTTTTCTTTGACGGTGAGCTTCAAAGTCGCTGCCAACGCGCCGTCAGGTCCCGGTGTGGCGAGTGGCAAGCTGCGCTATCAGGCGTGCAATTCGAACACCTGCTTCCCACCGAAAACGGCGGATGTGAGCGTGGCGTATCAGGTGCAATAAAGACGTGGCGCACGCACTCGTGCGTGCAGCGTCGAGACTCTTCTCGACGCGTCTTACTCCGGGCCGGCGGGCGTCGGCAGGAGCGCCGACGCTGCACGCACGAGCGTGCGCCACATCCGTTTACGAATTCTTCACCATGAACTGGTGCAGCCTGTCCATGCCGCGCTCCAACTGCTCCATCGAAGCGGCGTAGGAAATGCGAACGTGGCGGTCGGTGCCGAAAGCTTCGCCTGGCACCACGGCCACATGCGCCTCCTGTAGCAGGCGTTCGGAGAAAGCCAGCGTATCCGCCATGCCGTTCTTGCCCAGCGCAACGCCGATGTTCGGGTACACGTAGAATGCCCCGCGCGGCTCGGCGCATGTCACGCCGGGGATGGCGCGCAACCGCGCCACCACGAAATCGCGCCGCTTGCGGTACTCGGCCAGCATTACGCCTACCGATTCCTGTGGTCCGAGCAAGGCTTCCACCGCCGCTTTCTGCGCAATCGAAGTCGGGTTCGACGTGGAATGGCTCTGCAGTTTCCCCATCGCGTTGATGAGCGGCGCCGGCATCAGGCCGAAGCCGATGCGCCAGCCCGTCATCGCATAGGTCTTCGAAACCGAGCCCGCCACCAGCACCGTCTCTTTGGCGCCCGGAAGCGAGGCGATCGAGAACGGCTCGCTATCGTAGAGGAATTTGCAGTAGCATTCGTCGGTCATCAGGTAGATGCCGCGCTGCGCCGCCAGGGCGAAGATCTTCTCGAACTCCGCGCGATCGAGCAGCGCGCCGCTCGGGTTCGACGGCGAATTGATGATGATCAGCTTGGTCCGCGCCGTGAGGTGCGGCTCCAACATCGCGGCGGTGAACGTGAACCCTTGCGCCTCGTCCGTGTCGACGAAAACGCATTTGCCGCCGGCGTAATTCACCACGTCCTTATAAGTCACCCAGTAAGGCACCGGAATAATGACTTCGTCGCCGGGGTTGATCAGCGCCTGCATGAGATTAAATATGATGTGCTTGCCGCCCACCGTGATCAGGCACTCGCTGGGCTGGTAATTGGTGCCGAAGTCCTTCTTGTGGGACTCGCACACGGCCTTCTTCAGCTCGGCGGTGCCCCCGACGGGCGTGTACTTGGTGAAGTTTTGGTCGATCGCGCGCTTCGCCGCCTGCTTGATGTTGTCGGGCGTCGGGAAATCGGGCTCGCCGGCGCCAAAATCGACGACGTCAATGCCCTGCGCGCGTAGTTTGGTGGCCTCGGCGGCCACTCTCATGGTGGAGGATTCGCTGATCGAAGCGATGCGCTCCGCGATTGCGTTGGCTACGGCCTGCATGGGCCCTCCTCTTCTTCTCTTTAGACTCTCTCAAACGACCTTGGCCAGCCGGCGCTGCAGCCGGGCCTCGACGGTGGGCGGCACCAGGCCGGAGATGTCTCCGCCCAGGCTAAATACTTCCTTTACGAGACGGGAGCTGATGAACGAGTACGTTTCGTTGGCCATCATGAAGACGGTCTCGATCGCTGGACGCAACCGCCGGTTCATCAGCGCCATTTGCAACTCATACTCGTAATCCGAAATCGCCCGTATGCCGCGCAGCAGGACGGTAGCCGAGTGCGCGGACGCGTGGTCCACCAGGAGGCCGTGGAACGAATCCACCTCCACGTTGGGATAAACATGGACCACTTCGCGAAGCATTTCGATACGCTCGTCGACCGAGAAAAGCGGCTCCTTGGCGTCGTTCCAGAGAATCGAAACGATCAGCCGGTCGAACATTCGCGAACCGCGCTGGATGAGATCGAGATGGCCGTTGGTAATCGGGTCGAACGATCCAGGATATATGGCAGTCACGCGCGTCGGCTTGAGCGGCAACGGTTCGATTCGCTTTCTCGGGGTCTTATTATTCTACCGGAAAACTTGGCTGGAATTCTCGACGCAGGTAGGGCATCCTTTAGGTTGCCCGTGTGTTTTGGAATGCAGGGCAAGCTAAAGCATGCCCTACCAAGAAAAATGGTTCCAAGTGACCCGATTCCCAGCACTGCCCACCGCCGTCATGCACGGCACTGAACATCGCGTTTGAGAGCACCGGACGATTCGCCGTTCCACTCCCCCAAAGCTGTTTTCTCCAGCCTCGGGATCGAAGCTTCCCGGCTCGCCGCAGCCTTTTGCCTCTCTCAAACTGAACCGCCGGCTCGTAACGGCCTTTCGCTCGCCCGCAACGGTTGCCTCTTTCAAGGCCTCCATTCCGGGGTCAAAGTTCCCGGCCTGCTACTTCGCCTGCTTGCCAGCCGCTTCCGCAACCCGTTCGGCTCTTCGGCTCCGCTACCGCCCGCGAGTTCTTACTCGCCACGGCCGCTTCCTTGCCTCGTGCCCGTTGCTGCTTCCACGACCGGCTCCCCGAATGGCTCGCCCAGCTTCCACTCCCCTTCGGGACTTTTGCCTCCCTAAGGATCAAAGCGTTCGACTGGCCCGGTCACCCGGCGGCCCGCCTTCCGATTCCGCCCGATCTCCGTTCGCTCCCCGCAGCCTCAAAACTAGTAAACTAGACTTTCTGGCTACGGATCACCGTTCCCGGTCCGCTACGTTTCCGGAGGCTTGCTGTTCCTCAAACCTCTTGGAACCAGATCCACTATGCGCCCGCCGGAGATTCCGGTCAATCTTTATTTGCCCTCTAACCCCTTGTTTCCTCAAGTTTTATTCGCTTTGTTTTTATATGGTTACAGGGCCATGGTCGTGCAAGGTCTGTGAATAAACCATCCGCCGGGCAGAATGCTTTTGCGATACTGAAGCCACCATGCGCAGGCTCGTGATCCGGCCGGGGGCGATCGGCGATTTCATCGTTTCGCTGCCGGCCCTGGAATGCCTGCGGTCCGATTACCTGGAGGTCTGGACCGCATCGCCCAACGCGCCCCTGATTCGGTTCGCTGGCGCGGTGCGCTCGATCGCCTCTACCGGCCTCGACCTACTGGGCATAGCGCAACCGCTGCCGCGCCTTATCGATGAGCTGCGCCGCTTCGATTCGATCGTCTCCTGGTATGGCGCCAACCGGCCGGAGTTTCGCGAGTTGGTGCATTCGCTCGATCTGCCATTCACGTTCCTCCCCGCGTTGCCGCCGCAGGGCGCGGGAATGCATGCCACGGACTTCTACCTGGAGCAGGTGAGCGCACTGGCGGAGTACCGCGCCGACCCGATTCCGCGCATTCCGTGTAGCGTCATGCGAGAGAACTTCGCCGTCATTCATCCTTTCTCCGGAAGCCCGCGCAAGAACTGGCCCCTCGAAAACTTTCGCCGGCTGGCGCGCGGGCTGGAGCGAAGGATGCCGGTCCGCTGGTGCGCCGGGCCGGAGGACCCGCCGCTCCTGGACGCGCATCGCTTCGACGACCTGTACGAGCTGGCCTGCTGGCTGGCGCAAGCCTCTCTCTACATCGGCAACGATTCCGGCATCACCCACCTGGCGGCGGCTGTGGGAACACCCGTGCTGGCGATTTTCGGCCCCACCGACCCTGCCGTTTGGGCGCCGCGCGGCCCGCATGTGCGAATCGCGCCATGGAGAATCGGGCCAACCCTGGAGGCAGCATGAGCAGCCGCTGCTGATGCCCAGCTTCGATGCCGCGGACCAACAACTCGGTTACGCCGCTCGGTACGGAGTACAATAGCAGACGCCCCCCATGGCAGCCCGCCTGAACCCGGTGGCCCGGGATGAGATCGTCGATCTACGGCTCGTTGCCGCCGCGGATTTGGACCCCGTGCTCGAGGAGGAAGTCGCCGTTTGGCACGACGACCTCGAGTGGGACTTCGCCAAATCGGCCCAGTTGGCGCGCCGCTTCGTTGGCGTGCACGCCTTGAGCGGACGCGTGCTGGTGGTCGACGGCCGGGTCGCGGGCTACGTCTATTTTGTGTTCGAGGATCACAAGGCCCTCCTCGGCGATCTGTACATCCTGCACGCCCTGCGCACCCAGGAACGGGAGGATCTCCTGCTGAGACCGGCGCTCGATGAGATCTTCTCGACCCCGCACGTCACTCGCATCGAGGCCCAACTGCTGATGCTCAACTACGCGCCCGCGCGCGTGTTGCCCCGCGCGGCCGAGACCCATCAGTTCTGCCGCAACTTCATGCGAGCGGATCTGAAGAAGGCGGATCTGGGGGAAGGCACCGTGCGCCGGCCCTTCTATCTGGAGAACTGGTCGGACCGTTACAGCGACGCCGCTGCCGCGCTGATTGCCGAATCGTATGCCGGACACGTGGACGGCTGGATCAACGACCAGTATCGCAGCCCCGCCGGCGCGCACCGTTTCCTGCACAATATCGTGGCGTATCCGGGCTGCGGCACGTTTTCGCAACCCGCTTCTTACCTTGCTTTCGAAGGCGCCAGTGGCAGCTTGTGCGGCCTTTCCCTGACCAGCCTGGTCTCGGCCGAATCCGGCCACATCACCCAAATCTGCGTGTCGCCTTCCGTGCGCGGCACCGGCATCGGTCATGCCCTGCTGCGCCAGTCGCTGCTGGCCTTGCGCAATATGGAATGCCGCTCCGTGGGCCTCACCGTCACCGCGGCCAATGAGAACGCGGTGGCTCTTTACGAGCGCGTCGGCTTCCGCACGATTCGCCAGTTCTCCGCCTACGCCTGGGACTTGGCGTAGGCTCCAGCCCACCCCTAGACCGGCGTTTCGCATCGGATTACCCTAATATATGGAAGCCGGTGCGGCGCAGTAGCCGCCCGGCGCCAAGGGGGTGGTCCATGGTGCCGGTTGCCAAGATCCTGTTGCCGGTGGACTTTTCGGAACGCTCCGTCGGAGCCGTCCACTGCGCCCAGCGCCTCGCGCAGCGCTTTTCCCCGGAAATCATCCTGCTGCACGTATTGGCGCCCATGCAGTACCGGCTCGGCGACACCGAGATGGGCGGCGTCATGCTGGGTGACTTATACCGCGCCCAGCTGGAGAGTCTGACCCTCGATCTGGAGCAGTTTCAGCAGGCGGAACTGGCGGGGTGCAATGTGCGGCGCCTGGTGGTGGACGGCGACCCCGCGTTCCGCATCATCGAGTTTGCGCATGACGAAAAGGTGGACCTCATCATGATGCCCACCCACGGTTGCGGACTGTTCCGCCGGTTCATTCTCGGCTCCAACACCGCCAAGGTGCTGCATGACGTGGAGTGTCCCGTGTGGACCGGCGTGCATATCGCGGAGTCCGCCACGAGACCGGTCGAGGTTCGCCACGTGCTCTGCGCGGTGGACCTCGGCTCGCAAAGCGAGCGCGCTTTGAAATGGGCCCACTGGCTGAGCCGTACCTTGGAAGCCCAGCTCACTTTGCTGCACGTCACGGCCGCCTGCCCGGAGACCCCGGACCATGCCGACGACGCGTGGCGCGCCAAGCTGCGCTGGTCGGCGGAGGAGACGCTGGACCGCCTGCAGGCAAAGGCGGGATCGCAGGCGGAAGTCATGCTTCAGGCCGGCGATCCGGCCCATGCCATCTGCGCCGCCGCCGCCCGCATTCACGCCGGCGTGCTGGTGATCGCGCGCGGTTCCGCCGCTGGAGGCTTCGGCCGCCTGCGCACCAACGCCTACGCCATCATCCGCCAATCGCCGTGTCCGGTAGTGAGCGTGTAGAACCCGTTGCAGGTCTTCGCTGCCACCGCTCCATAGCTTCCTTTAACAGCTTCCGGATGGCCGAGGCAGCGATATAATCGGGAAACGCCCGCCGGCAGCATCGGCCGATTGCGCGCAGAACTTTCACTTTTGGAGGATCCAAAATGCCACTTGCCTGGCCCGCCCCTGAACCGGCCCCCGAAAAAGCTACCACAAAGGAAGCGGAGACTCGAACCGTCCTCCTTCAGGAATATGGAGATCACGGAAACTGGGCGCGCCATTACAGCACCATCAGGTTGACGCTCGGAACCTTTTTCATCACCGCCGCGACCGGCATGATAACTGTCCGCTGGGACAGACCTCAGACGGCTATCGCGGTGAGCGCGGGCGTCGTCTTCGGCATTGGCGTGCTTCTCTTTATGGTCTTTAGCGCCTTCACATTCGACAAGATGAACAAGCAGCTCGAGATCGTAGATTCATACAGCGCAAAACTAAAAACGGGGACTGTAGAGACAACCAAGAAGCTCAAATTGTGGGGGTGGGGAACCGGCTTGCCCATCGCCATTCTATTCGTGGTCGCGTTCACATCGTTTGACCTCTGGTGGCTTGTCGCCTCCAAGCCGGCGCCGGGCCAGGTGACCCAGATTACAGTCCCCATGACGATCAAGGTCGGACAACAACCGGAAGTCACCGTCGACGTTCCGGTCAGAGTGACTGCACCCTAGGCTGTGGGGCGGACGCCCTCGCCCGCGCGCGATCCCCTGGTCGCGCATCGTGAGTATCAACGTTGTCGTGAGAGGTGCAGTAACGGCGGTCTCTTTGCCGCCGGTTCTTTGCACGGCCCTCCGTGATACAGTGCTTGAAGTGAACCCCCGCACTCTGTATCAGGTCCTGGAAGAGGCCGCTGCGCGCTATGGCGATGCGCCGGCATTGCATCAGCCCCAAGCCGACGGCGCTTACCTCACGTATTCGTGGAATGAGTATCGCCGCGCGGCCCAGGAGATCGCCGCCGGGCTGCGGGCGTTGGGAGTCGAGAAGGGGCAGGTCGTCGTCCTGGATTCGGAGACGCGGCTGGAGTTTTACCTGGCGGACCTGGGAATTCTGGCCTGCGGCGCCATCGCCGCCGCGCTGTACCCCAGTTACCCGGTGCCCGACCTGATTCGCACCATCGAAGCCACCGGCGCCGCGGCGGCATTCGTCGAGGATCCGCAAACCTTCCGCGCCCTGCGCCAAGCCCGCGTCAGCCGCTGGATTCTGCTCACCGGCCAGGCCGAGGGCGCGCTCGCCCTGGACGACCTCCGCGCGCTGGGACGCGAAGCGCTGGCGCGCGACCCGGAACTGGCCGGACGGCTGCGCTCCGAGACGCTGCCATCCGATCCGGCCGTGCTGTACCTGACCTCCGGCGCCACCGGCGAACCGAAGATGGCGCTGGTCACGCACCAATCAATCGTCTCCAACCTCGACATGGGGCCGCAAGTGTTTCCCATGGGGCCACAAGATGCGACGGTCGCGTTTCTGCCTTCCGCGCACATCGCGCAGCGCGTAGTCATCGAGTTTCTGCCGATCCGCGGCGGTATGCCGGTCCACTTCTTCGAAAGCCTCATGAAGCTGCCGCAGGATATCCGCAAGGTGCGGCCCACCATCCTGCTGGCGCCCCCGCGCATGTGGGAGCGCATCTACCAGACCATCTGCACCGAGTTGCGCAAGCGCTCCGCCGCTTCCCGCAAGGCGTTTTACGCCGGCCTCGCGCTGGCGCTGGCGGCCGCGCGCTATCGCCGCGAAGGCAAGCCCGTACCGCTCCGCATCCGCGCGCCGCTGGCGCTGGCCGACCGCCTGCTGTTTCGCAAAGTGCGGGCGCGCTTCGGCGGACGCCTTCGCGTCCCTGCTTCCGGCGCCGCGCCGCTCAGCAAAGAGCTGGCCGAGTTTTATGAGGCCGTCGGCATGCCTCTAATCGAAGGCTACGGCCTCACCGAAGGCGGCGTGGCCGCGCTCAATCCGCTCGACGCCCCCAGGCCCGGCAGCATCGGCAAGATGATGCCCGGCGTCGAAATCAGAATTTCCCAAGATAATGAGCTGCTAATCAAAGGCCCCTGCCTGTTTTCCGCTTACTGGGGCGACCCCGCCACCACCGCCGAAGTGCTGCGCGATGGCTGGCTGCACACCGGCGACTTGGGCTACATAGACGCCACGGGGTATATCTATATCACCGGCCGCAAGAAAGAGTTGATCGTTTCCTCCACCGGCAAGAAGATTCACCCCAGCCGCGTCGAGAGCCTGTTTAAGATGGAACCGCTCATCAGCCAGGTGCTCTTAATTGGCGACCGGCTGCCGTATCTCACCGCGCTGTTCACCATCAACACCGCTGTCGCCGAGACGCTGAAGGGCATGGACGCCGTCGCGGGCCATTCACCCGCCGAGATTTGCGGCGCGCCTCCGGTGGAAAAGGAAATTCGCCGGATTGTCAACCAGGTGAACCGCCAGCTTGCGCCTTTCGAACAAGTGCGCAGATTCCGCATCCTGCCGCGCGACTTCTCGATCGAGCAGGGAGAGCTTACCGCCACCATGAAGGTGCGCCGCACCAAGGCCATCGAGAACTTCAAAGAAGATATCGATGCCCTCTACGCCGGCCGCGAGTAGGGCCGTGGGCGCTCACTCAAGAACGAACGTTTCGCCTCGTCGCAGCGCAAGGAGCCGGTGGAGATTGCCTCTTTAACCCACCACCCGCGGCAATTCTTCCATCGGTCCCATCCACTCCAGTTCCCGCTCCATGTCCGTGTGCAGCCGGTACTTCTTGCGCACCGCTTCCAGCTTCGCGCCGCGGATATCGATTTTGCTCAGGTCGTATTGGCCAATCCCGAAATCGCCGCAGAAATTCAGATAGCCGAGCCACTTTGGATTGATGCCCATCACTTCGAGCCCAACCCGGTCGGCCGCAATGTAATCGCGAGAGGCAATCGCCACGCGCGAAGCCACCGGTGTGCCTGACGCAGGGCCATTGCCTTCCATCCCCTCGTAGCCGTCGATCACCGTGGCGCCCCAGAACGGCTTCATCGCCTGCGCGGTCAGAAAAATGTTGTAGTGCGTCTGCCGCAGCCCGTTGTGCGTCACGCGCTTGTCGTTCCATGCCGGCGTCACGCCCGGCGCGCTGTGCAACGGCGCGCCCAGCGCCATGTTTTTCACCGAGAGCGTGGCCACCACGGTGTTGTGCGTTTTCAGCAGCGCGGCGCAGATGACGAAAGCGTCCGGGTCCATCAGCCGCGCGCCCAGCCGTGCCGGCTTGGCGTGCAGGTCGTAATCGATCAGCGGTACTGTGACATACCGGGCTTCGCGGTTCAGGTCCACCAGATCGACTTTCAGCGGCTTGTGCTCGCTGGCAATCTGCCCGTAGCGGAACTCCTCGAACGCCTGCATGGTGTCGCCAGCCGAAGCTTCCGCCACCATTACCCGTCCTTTGAATCGCGGCTCCAGGTAATCCAGGATGCCGTGGATCGCGTTTGCGTGCGTGGCGGCGAGTTGGTTCGTCGTCGAAACGAAATTGGGCTTGATGACCACGTACTTCTTCGCCCGCAGCGCCGGGCCGATCTGATCGTCGATCGCCTCCAGCGCCGCGGCGATGTTCTTGCGGCGGTCGTTGCCCTGCACCACCGCAACCGTCGACCGCGCGAGCGGCGGCGCCTGACCCAGCAACGGCCGCAGGGCCGGGGAAAAAGCGGTGAGTTGCAACATGGTGCGGCGGGTGAAACGCATAGGGGTGGACCTCCACTCTGAAATACAATAGGATATTAGCATCTGGTCATATCGATTAGGAGTCGCCCATGAATCGAACCGCTTCGCGCCGCAGTTTTCTCGCCGCCGCCGGGCTGGCTTTGCCCGTTGCGGCATCCGCCGCCCGTTCCACTGACCCGCCGCCGGCGCCGTCGAAATCTGCCGGATCCCCCACGCCGGCCCTCGAATACCGCATCCTCGGGAAAACCGGGCTCAAGGTGACCGCCGTCGGCTTCGGCTGCATGATCACCTCCGACGGCAGCGTCATCGAGCGCGCCGCCGACATGGGCATCACCTACTTTGACACCGCCCGCGTGTATCAGAATGGCAACAATGAGCGCATGGTCGGGGCTGCGCTCAAAAACAGGCGCAAGAACATCGTGCTATCCAGCAAGACTGGCGCCCACACCCGCGCCGACGCGCTCGCTAACCTCGATACCAGCCTCAAGGAGCTCGGCACGGACTATCTCGACATCTGGTACCTGCACGGCAAGACGCATCCCGAAGACGTCACCGACGAGCTGATCGACGCGCAGCAAGCCGCCAAACAGGCGGGCAAGATCCGCTTCGCCGGCGTCAGCACGCACAGCGGTCAGCCCCAGCTCATCCCCTTCCTCGCCGCGCATCCCAAGATCGACGTGATTCTCTCCGCCTACAACTTCACTGTGGAGCCGGTCGTCACCACGGTGTTGGAACAGGCGGCCAAAGCGGGCAAAGGCACCGTGGCCATGAAGGTGATGGCGGGCGGCTTTCGCCGCTTGGCGCCAACCGATCCCAACTATCAAAAGCTGAAACAGGACGGCGGCATGCTGTCGGCGCTCAAGTGGGTCACACGTAATCGCAGCGTCCACACCACCGTCCCCAGCATGACGGACATCGATCAGCTCGAAGAAAACTTCAAGGCCATGTCCGCGCCCTTCGGCCGCGATGACGAGAAACGGCTGGCCGCCCAACTCGAGCACATCAGCCCGCTCTACTGCCGCATGTGCGGCGCTTGCCAGGGCCAGTGCCGCCAGGGTCTGCCGGTCGAAGACATGCTGCGCTTCGTCACCTACGCCGAAGCCTACGGCCAGTTCGCGCTCGGCCGCGAGCACTTCCTTTCGCTCGCCCCTGCCCATATCGCGGCGAACTGCGGCGATTGCGACTCCTGCACGGTGGAATGCCCCCACGGCGTCAAGGTGCCGGAACGGCTGCTCCGCGCGCAGGAGCTGTTCCGTTGCTAAAAGCGTGGATGGCGCTCCCGCTAGCGGCGCTCGCCTGGGCGGACGCACCGGCGCCGGCTCCATCCTGCGCACTCGTGCCGGGCTGGGCGCAAAGCGGCCCGGCCCGCAGTTATGAAGCCGGCAATCTCTTCGAGTACATGGATGGCAATGCCGAAGGCTATCTCATTTACGGCTTCCGCAATATGAAGGGCGTCACCTGCCGGCAGGGCGAAATCAGCTTCGTCATCGATCTCTCCGATATGGGCGATGCCGATGGCGCCTATGGCATCTTCTCCGCCGATCGCGATCCGGCCCTGCCGACAGACAAGATCGGGATGGCGGGACAGGTGGCGCCGCGCCGCGCCATGTTCGTCAAGGGAAATTACTTCGTTGAGATCGCCGCCAATCCGGAGGGCGATCACACCGCCGCATTGCGGGCGTGGCTGGCGGCTCTCGATCGAATCATCACCGGCAGCACCGCGTTGCCGGAAGCGCTCGCCTGGTTTCCCGCCGAGGGCCGCCAGTCGCTGCGCCTGGTGCCCGAAAGCGTCCTTGGCATACGCCTGCTCAAGCGCGGTTACGTGGCGCAATACGATTTCGGCAAGGCCTTTGTGGCTTACGAAACATCGCCCGATTCAGCCAGCGCCATCATGCAGAAGCTGCGCGCCCGTTTCGGCCAGGTCGCCGCCGCTAATCTCGCCGACGACGCGTTCCAGGCCACCGACCAGTATCTCGGCCGCCTGTTCATCTTCCGCAAAGGCCGCCTGATCGGCGGCTACTCGATCAAAGCCGAAGGCCACGACCCCGTCGCCCTGGCCACCGCGCTAGCCGCCCAGGTCCGCTAGCAAAGTGGGGCCGGTCCCCGACCGGCCAACCGTCCCGTAGGGGCAGGGCAGTCCGGCCCGCCACTAGTCTCCATCACCCCCGAAATTCGCAAAATCGATCAAGCACCTCGCATGCGCCTGGTTTACACTCTGGCTTTGGAGGCACCCAGGATCCTTTGGAAACGCGCCGCGGAGCTCGGGCTCTTGAGCTGGCTGATCCCCTTCGTCATCTCATTTCTTCTGTTCCCGTTGAAGAAGCCGAACGCCGCTCTGTTCGAGACCCTGATGAATTTGATTCTGCTCCTCACCGGCGGGGCGCTGCTCAGCGTCTATTTCCGCTACCGGCCGGTTGCGCTCCGCGAAGCGGTTCTGGTAGGTGCGCTCTGGACCGGCTTCAATCTTCTGTTCGACTACCCCATGTTCGCTTTTGGACCGATGCAAATGACAGTGGGGAAATATTACTCGGAAATCGGCCTCAGCTACCTGGCCTTTCCGGCGCTGGCTTTCGGGGCGGCGCGCCTGGCGCGCTGATGAAGGCATCCACCGAGCAGGACTATTACGAGCGGATCGTCCGCGCGCTGGTGTTCATCCAGGCGCATCTGGACGATGAACTGGAACCGGAACAGGTCGCCGCCGTGGCGGCCTTTTCGCAATTCCACTTTGCGCGTATTTTTCGCGGCCTCGTCGGCGAAACGCTGAAGGAGTACATCCGGCGGCTGCGCTTGGAGCGCGCCGCCCGGAACCTCAAGCTGCGCGACGAGCCCGTCACTCAACTTGCATTGGAAGCCGGATTCGAAACTCACGAATCCTTCACGAGGGCATTTGGAGCCATGTTCGGAATACCACCTTCCGCTTACCGTGCCGCGCACAAGCCCGCCCCAGAGGCGGCGTCCGGTACTCACATCGACGATGTGGCGGGTTACCACCCGCCAGACTATGGAGACGTTCCCCCGCCGCAGGTGAAAGAGCTCGCGCCGCTGCGGGTGGTTTTCCTGCGCCACGTGGGCCCGTACAGCCAGGTCGGCGCCACCTGGGGCCGGTCGATGGCCTGGGCCGGAATGCGCGGCCTGCTGGGGCCCGGCATGAAGATGTTCGGCATCGTTCATGACGATCCGGACGTGACACCGGAGGATAAAATCCGCTACGACGCCGCGGTGGCCGTGAGCCGCCCGGTCTCTCCCGAAGGCGAATTCGGTGTGATGGAATTGGCCGGCGGCCGCTACGCCGTGGCCACCCATCGCGGACCGTATGAGGAACTCGGGAAAGCCTACCAGCGAGTCTACGGCGCGTGGCTGCCGAAAAGCGGATATGAGCTGCGCGATTCGCCGGCCTTCGAGGAGTACCTCAACTCACCGCAGACCAGCAAGCCGGAAGATCTACTGACCGTGATTCACGTGCCGGTGGCGGGCTGATCGGCCTACTGGGATTCCAGGTCGAGAGCGAATGCCAACGCGCTCTTCAGTGCCATCATCACGTCTTTTGGAAGTCGGCCGAGTCTGCGTTCAAGCCGTGCAGTTGGTATTGAGGCAAGTCCTTGCACGTTGGCCACCGAGTCCCGGTCAAGGAACGGAAATCGCGGCAGAGGCACTTCGTAAGGGCTGAACCGCCGTTGGGTGGTAAGCGGCACGTAGAGGACGAGCGCGCGGGGCGGGCTGGGATCCTGGCGCGATACAATCACGACTGGCCGCATTTTCGCGGCGAGCCCCAGGTCGGCCAACCAAACCTCACCTGGTTGTGGGCTCATCGAGAATGTCTAGAACCTCTTGTTCTATAGCGCGCGACCGCATCAGATCGAGAACGTCTTGGTCGGCGAGGTCGATTACTTCTGTTACGCGCTCTCGCACCTGAGCGGCCGTCTCCGGTTTCCATTCGCGTAGCCTAGCGTCGAGCCTCTCCACCAAAGCATCCACAGCGGCAATCCTCCTTCTTATTTTAGTTTAGCTCTGCGGGCCTCGCGTTGCCGCGAGGCGTCTGCCGATCTAGAGAAGGTTTGAGATTTGCGAGTTTCTTGCGCTTTCCAGACTGCCAATCCACGTACTCTGTCGAGTCCGTTCCCCGCTACGAACGCGGCGCCATGGCCAGACCGGCGGCGCCGACGATGCCGGATTTATCGGCCACCTGCTGTTCGACCAGCGGCACATCGCGGCCCAACAGTCCGCGCGAGCGCTCCCACACGGCATCCTGCAAGGGGGCCAGCAGATCCGCGCCGGCGTTGGCGACGTGGCCACCGATGATCACGATCTCGGGGTCGAAGGTGTGCAGCAGGCCGGCCAGCGCAGCGGCCAGTTTGCCGATGGCGTCCAGGACGATGGTGGAGGCGAGCTCATCGCCTTCGCGCGCGGCCTGAAAAATGGTCCGGCAGTTGACCAGTTGCGGCTGCTGGCGGAACAGAAGCGTGAGGCTGGAAGCGCAACCGCGGTGCACGGCGCTCCAGGCCTGGGCCTCGATGGCGCGGGCGGAGAACACGGTTTCCAGGCAGCCCCGATTGCCGCAGGCGCATTGCGCTCCGTCCGGCTCCACGGTGAGATGACCCAGATTACCGGCCAAGCCGGTGTGGCCGCGCAGCAGGTGGCCTCCGGCCAGCACCGCGCCGCCAACTCCCTGGCCGAGGGTGAGCATGATGACGTTTTCGTGGCCGCGCGCGGCGCCCCACGCCATCTCGCCGGCCAACGCCACGCGGGCATCGTTATCGGCGAACACCGGCACGTCGGCCGGCAGCCCCACCAGGTCGCTGAGGCGCAGGCCTTCGAGAAAATGCAAGGTCCCCGGCAGCCGTTCGATCCGCGTACTATCCGGATCGATGACGCCCTTGCAGCCGACGCCAACGGCAGCGGGGTCCGCGGTTGCCTCAAGCAGCCAGCCAATGGCATCGTGTAGCGAGATGAGCAACGAATCCAGGTCGCCCGGCGTCTCGATGGTGCGCGCGGCGAGGATGGCGCCCGCCTCGTCCACCATTCCAGCCTTGATCTGCGCGCCGCCGATGTCGATTCCCAATACCACCATGTGTGCTATTTAATATACGCCAGTACGCGCCGCGGGATTTGCACTGCAAGCCTGACCGTCACAGCTTCGGATTGAAATCCAACACCTTCACCAGAAAAGCCCAACGGTCGGCAAACTCCTCGATGGTCTTCGACGTCGGGGTGCCTGCGCCGTGGCCGGCGCGCGTCTCGATGCGGATCAGGATCGGTGCCGCGCCTTGCTGCGACTCCTGTAGCGTTGCCGCGTATTTGAAGCTGTGGCCGGGCACCACGCGGTCGTCGTGATCGGAAGTGGTGATCAGCGTGGCCGGATAATTGGCCTTGCGGATGTTGTGCAATGGCGAATAGGCCAGCAGCGTTTTGAAATCTTCCGGGTCGTCCGGCGACCCGTACTCGCCCACCCATCCGGCACCGGCGGTGAACTTGTGAAAGCGCAGCATGTCCATCACGCCGACGGCGGGCATGGCCGCGCCAAACAAGTCGGGGCGCTGGTTCAGGCAGGCGCCCACCAGCAGGCCTCCGTTGCTGCCGCCGAAAATCGCCAGCTTGGGCGTCGACGTGTAGCGGTTGTGGATCAGCCATTCGGCGGCCGCGATGAAATCGTCGAACACGTTCTGCTTGTTGTGCCGCGCGCCGGCCAGGTGCCAGGCTTCGCCGTATTCGGCTCCGCCGCGCAGGTTGGCCTCCGCGTACACGCCGCCCATTTCCAGCCACTCGACCAGCGCGGGGCTAAACGACGGGCTGATGGCGACGTTGAATCCGCCATAGCCATAGAGGACGGTAGGATTCCGCCCGTCGAGCGGCATGCCCTTGCGGTGGACCAGGAACATCGAAACTTGCGTGCCGTCTTTCGACGGATAGAAGACCTGGTCGGTTTGATACTGGCCGGCATCGAAGCTGAGCTGGCTGTGGCGCAGCACCGTGCTTCGGCCGGTGCGCAGATCGAGGCGATAGAGCGCGGCCGGCGAGGTGAAGGTGACGAAGCTGTAGAACAGCTCGCTCGAATCGGGCTCGGCGGGCGACCAGTTGGCGGCGCCTATGCCATCGAAGGCGACCTCGCTGGTGGTCTTGGTCTCGAGCGAATAGAGGACGGCCCGTGCGTGTGCGTTGTGCAAATACGAAAGCAGCAACCGGCCGCTGGCGAGAACCGCGTGGTCGAGGCTGTCCGGCGTCTCCGCCACCACTTCCTCCCAATGCTCGCGGCCGGGCCGGCTAAGATCGATGGCAATGACGCGGCCCTTGGGCGCTCCATCCGTGGTGCGCAGGTAGATGCGGCTGCCCTGGCTGCCGGCGTAATCGTAGAGGCCCTTGGGATCGGGCGTGAGCGGCGCCATCCGCGGGCTGGCGGCGGAGAGGTCTTCGAAGTACAGCATGTTGCGGGAGCTGTTCTGCGGCAGATCCACGTGGACGATCAGCCAGCGCCCGTCCGCGGAGAGCACGGGGCCAAGCCCGCTGTCGGCGTGCGCCGGGTCTTCGTAAACGAACTGGTCCCGATCGGCCGCCTCGCCCACGCGATGCAGCATCACCTGGGGATTGCGGTTGACTGCGGTGAGGAGTTGGCCCTCCGGCGGCTTGGGATAGCGGACGTAATAGAAGGCGCGGTTATCCGCGGTCCAGGTGGGCGCGGCGTCCTTGGTCCATTGCAGCACCTCGGGCAGATCCTGCCCCGATTCGACATTGCGAATGCGCCATTCGCACCAGTCCGAGCCGGCTTGCGCGGTGCCGAACGCCAGCAGGCTGCCATCGCGGCTGGGAGCCAGCCCGCACAGCGCCGCGGTGCCATCTTTGCGAAACGTATTGGGATCGAGCAGCACCAACGGCCGATTGCCCTGGGCGTCGACCGTATACAGTACCGATTGATTCTGCAGGCCGCTGTTGCGCAGCAGGAAGTAATGGCTGCCGGCGGAGAACGCGCCGGCATAGCTCCAGATGAAGCCGTGCGAAAAATTGGTGAGCGCGGCGGCGGGATACCGCTCATAGTCGAATAATTGCGTAAGGCGCCGCTTGATGGCGTCCCGCTGCGGGATGGCGGCCAGCCACTGGCCGGTCAACTTCACTTCGGCTTCGATCCAGGCGCGCGTCGCCGGATTGTCCGTGTCTTCCAGCGTGCGGTAAGGATCGGCGATCTGGCGGCCGTGATAGTCGTCAACCTGGTTGGTGCGCGGAGCAGTTGGGTACACCAGCGCCGAGCCGCTTTCGGCCAGTGCCACACACATGGCAGCCGCGGCGGCCAGCGCCGCGAGAGTCTTACGGGCGAGACGGTCTCTAAGCATCGAGTTCAGTTTACACCCGGCGCCGCGCGGTTCCGGAGCCGGCGACCGCCCGGTAACCGGTTCATCTCTTCGCTGGCGAGTTCAAGCGGCGAACGCCCCGAATCCGCACTCGAACCCGACATCTCAGGGGTAACCGGTGCACTCGCATTCCGCGGGAGCCCGCCTTGAGGACGCATCCCTGTTCCAGTGCGCGCTCGTGGTCCCGCCAAATCGACGCAACCAGCGACGCGAGTTCAGCCGCTCGCAATCGCTGCCGGCGGATGAGAACAACGGAAGGACGATTGGCCGCCGTCAGCGCGAGGATCTGAGGGAAGTCCCGATCCAGCGTGATAACCACGCGCGATTCGCGGGCGGCGTAGTCGAGAACCTCGCTGTCCGTCGCCAGAATGCATTGCGATTTCGCGGACGTGTACGGCGTCCCAGCCTTCGCTTCGCAGAATCGCCGCTGCGGTCGCCGGCAGCCCTTGGTCAAGAACGACGCGCTTCATGCAGCATCGATTTGAAGATCGATTGTGCCATCGACGGTGGCTGCGGCGAATGCAAGCACTTGTTGAAGATCTTCTTCTTGGAGATCAGGATAATCCTTGAACAGCTCCAGCCGGTCCGGATACGTCGCGAGGATTTCCAGCACGCGCCTGACCGTGATCCGCATCCCGCGGATACAGGGCTGTCCGCCCATCTTGCCGGGCTCGATTGTGATCCGGTCAAATGGCGGCTTGAGATCCATACGACCATTATGACTCACCAGCCTTGCCTGGAGCGTCGGCAGCCAATAAGCGAAGCAGGCGGCGTTATACTGAGATGAACGGTGAAGGATGCGATGGCTGAACTCGTTCAGAAGTATTCCCGCGCGGGACACCCCTCCGCGGAGGAATTGATCGCCACCCAGGGGCTGACATTTCCTCGCGACCCCAGGGATTTATTGGGCAACTTCTGGCCCGAGGAAGAGTCCCTGGACGATTTCCTGGCGGCGGTGCGGGAATGGCGCGGGCACGCGAAGACTGATCCAGCCGCATGAAGCCCGTCGTACTCGACACGGACGTCGTCTCATTCCTCTTCAAGTCCGACACCCGCGCACAAATATACCTTCCAGAACTGCAAGACCGGCAATGGTTCATTTCGTTCATGACCGAAGCCGAGCTGGAACAATGGGCTCTCCTGGCGAACTGGAGCGAAAAGCGCGTGGACTGGCTGCGATTGTTTCTCAGCCACTTTGTAGTTGTGCCTTCGTCACATGACCTGGTTCTGAAGTGGGCGGAGGCGATGGTTGGTGCTCGGAGAAACGGCCGGCGTATCGAAACTGCCGACGCTTGGATCGCCGCGACGGCTCTGCTCTACGATGTTCCACTGTTGACCCACAACAAAGCCGATTACCTCGGCGTTCCGGGATTGCAGCTTAGCTGAACCCCGCCAGAGCTCGAAACGTGTGCCCGCGGACCGCTGACGAAGCGGTTGCCTCGCAGAATGAAGCGCAAAGGCCGCTCGGCGCAGATGCGGATGCCAACGCGCGGCGTCACCTCAATCTCCAGCGAGCGCGGCTCAGCGGGCTCGCGCACCACCAGGCTGCCGCGGGTGACGTCAGCGCCGTAATGGGTGCGGATGATGCCCATCGCCATGGTGAGCCGGCCGGGACCGCGCGCGATGTCCTCCAGCTTGCCGGCGGCGGGGCGCCGCTCGCGCATCAGCTCGATGCCCGCCACCGGTTGCAGGGCGCGAATCAGGACGCACCCCGGCATGCCCGCCGGCTCGGCAACCAGGTTGAGGCATTGGTACATACCATAGATCAAATAGACGTAGGCGTGGCCGGGCTCGCCGAAGATAACGCGGGTGCGAGCGGTGATGCCGCGCGCGGAATGGGAAGCCAGATCGTCGCGGCCAGGGTACGCCTCGGTCTCGACGATGATCCCGGCGGCCGGTCCATGCACCAGCACCTTGCCGAGCAGGGCCCGCGCCACCTCCGCCGTCGGCCGTTCGTAGAAGGTCCGCTTGAGGACGCACCCGAATCGCAGCATCGCCGAACCATCTTCGCTCATCCGCCGTTACAATGGAAAGCGCCCATGCGATTGTTCACCGCCCTGGACCTGGCGCCCGGCGTGGTTGCCAACCTGGAACGGCTGCTGGCGCAGCTTCGACCCACCACGCGCATCCAATGGAGCCCGCCCGCCAACCTGCACGTCACCACCAAGTTCATTGGGGAATGGCCGGACGAGCGGCTGGCGGAACTGAAGACGGTCCTTGGCGCGCTGCCGGCGCGACCGGCCATCCCGGTCCGCATCCACCATCTGGGTTTTTTCCCCAATCCGCACGCGCCGCGGATTTTCTGGTGCGGCCTCGAAGCGCCGGGTTTGGCCGAACTCGCCGGCGAAACGGATCGCGCCACTGCGGCGTTGGGCGTCGCAGCGGAAACCCGCGCCTTTTCGCCGCACCTCACCCTGGCGCGAATTAAGGACCGCCTCAACCTACAACCGCTGCGGGAGGCCATCGCCGGGCTGCCCGAACTCGAATTTGGCGACTTCGTGGCTGCGGGTTTCTATCTGTACCAGAGTCAATTGCGTCCCGGCGGGAGCGTGTACACTAAGCTTGCGGAGTTCCCATTCCAGCTATGATGCCGCTCGCCGCCTGCCTGCTCGCCTACTTCCTGGGCGCCATTCCGTTCGGATACATTCTGGTGAAACTGAAAACCGGGGGCGACGTGCGCGGCGCGGGCAGCGGCAACATCGGCGCCACCAACGTGCTGCGCACCACCGGCCGGACGGCGGGCGTGATTACCCTGCTGCTCGATATCGCCAAGGGTTATGTGGCAGTCTGGGCGGCGGGCAGGTTAACCGGCGGCGATTCGCGGTGGATGGCGGCCGCCGCCGTGGCGGTGATGCTGGGTCACGCTTACCCGGTGTTCCTCGCATTTCGAGGCGGCAAGGCGGTCGCCAGTTTCGTTGGCGCGTTTTTGTGTTTGACGCCGCTGGCCTTGGCGACGGTGCTGGTGGTGTTCGTTGGGGTGGTGGCATGGACGCGCCACATCTCCATGGGCTCGATCGTGGCGGCCGCGGTCTTCCCGCTGGCGGTCTGGCTGATTGCGGTGCCCACTTGGCCGGTGGAGGCAGCGGCGGTGATCGGAGCCATGCTTATAATTTACAAGCATAGTAATAATATCCAACGACTGCGGGCGGGAACCGAGAGCAAGTTCACTTTTGAGGTCAGAAAACCGTGAAGCGGCTGGCCGTGATCGGTGGCGGGGCTTGGGGAACGGCGCTGGCCATCGTGCTTGCCCCGCGTTTCGAGCGCGTTCGTCTCTGGGTTTATGAAGACGACGTCGCTCAGCGGCTACAGGCCGAGCGGGAGAATGATACTTACCTTCCTGGCTTTCAAATATCTGAAAATATTTCAGTTAGCAGCGACTTGGGGATTGCCGTGGAGGACGCCGAGGTGGTGCTGAGCGTAATGCCTTCCCACCATGTGCGGAGCGTGTATGCGCAGATGCTGCCTTCGCTCAGCGAGTCCATGGTTTTCGTCAGCGCCACTAAAGGGCTCGAAGTTCACACGATTCTACGAATGTCGGAAATAATTCGATTGGCAGGCACCCGCTTTCCTCTGCGAGTGGCTGCACTTTCCGGTCCGACCTTCGCAAAGGAAGTGGCGCGCGGCGAACCAACGGCATTGGTAGTAGCTTCACCGGACGACGATTTGAACCGGCGCATCCAAGCGGCGTTCTCCGGGCCAACTTTCCGGGTCTATACTTCACAAGATCCGATAGGTGTAGAAATTGGCGGCTCGATTAAGAATGTGATTGCCATCGGCTCCGGCGTGATTCATGGAATGGGGTTTGGGCACAACGTAACTGCCGCACTGATCACGCGCGGGCTGGCGGAGATCACGCGGCTGGCGGTGGCCATGGGCGGGCGGGCGCAGACTCTGGCGGGCCTTGCCGGCCTGGGAGATCTGGTCCTCACCTGCACTGGTGAGCTCAGCCGTAACCGCATGGTGGGTATCGAGTTGGCGCGCGGCCGGAAACTCGACGAGATCGTCGGCTCGATGAGGATGGTGGCGGAAGGGGTCAAGACCACCGACGCCGCTCGCGAACTGGCACGGCGCTTCAATGTGGAAATGCCGATCACCGAACAGATGTACCAGATGCTGTACCACGGCGTATCCCCCCGGGAAGCCATTCGGCGGCTGATGGAACGCTCGCTCAAGGGGGAGTAGGCAGTTTTTGCAGGTTTGCCGCAACCTCCGATGATGGAACGTGTTAATACGAACATGGGAGGAGCCACGGCGGCTCTGGACTATGATGCGGAGCTGATGCTCCGGGTGAAAGACGGTGACGGGGCGAGCTTCGCTCAATTGCTGGAGAAGCACCGTTCGCCGGTAGTCCACTTCTTGTACAGGATGGTACAGCAGCAGGCTGTGGCCGAGGAATTGGCGCAGGAGGTATTCCTGCGCGTATACCGCTCGCGCGGCACCTACGAGCCGACGGCGAAGTTCACCACGTGGCTCTTTCGGATTGCCACGCATTTGGCCTTGAACGCGCTTCGCGATGGCAGAAACGAGCGGAACCAGGAGCGGCTGGACGAGCGCTCTGACGATATGCCGGCGTTGCAGGTGGAAGACCGCCGACCGTCGGTGGAGCAGGCGATGGTCCATCAGGCGACGTTGGACGAAGTCAGGCGGGCCGTGGCGGCGCTGCCCGGCAAGCAACGGGCAGCGGTCCTGATGCATAAGTACAGAGAGATGGAATATACGCAGATCGCCAAGGTACTGAACTGTTCCGAATCTGCGGTAAAGTCATTACTATTCCGGGCATACGAAACACTGCGTGCCCGTTTGGCCCATATGGCCTAGGGAAGGACGTTATGAAGTGTCCACTGGAAACTCGGGAAGAGAGGGTCCTGGTTGCGTATAGTTCCCGCACGCTCGACGGGGGCGATAAGGAGCTGCTGGAAGCGCACCTGCAATCCTGCTCAGCGTGCCGGGAGTTCGTGCGCGGGCAGCGGGAGGTGTGGGAAGCGCTGGACGGCTGGGAAGCGGCGCCAGTATCGGCGGATTTCGACCGCCGCTTGTATGCGCGCATGCAGCGGGAGGTTTCCTGGTGGCAACGAATGCGGGGCCGGATGGGCCTCGTGCCGGTCTACCGCGCGTTATTGCCAGTCACCACGCTGGCGGCGTTGGTGCTGGCGGCAGTGCTGCTCGAACGGCCCTCACCGCCCCGAGTGCCTCCGCAGCCGGTGACAGCGCAAGTGGAAGGATTGCAGCCGGACCAGGTGGTACACGCGCTGGATGAGATGGAAGTTCTCGACCAGTTTAATCACATGATGAAGCCGGACAGTTCCACGCCAAGGATGTAAAATGCCGAGGCTCTGTTCCATCGCGGGTTTGGCTTGCCTGATGGCCGCGGGTGCGTGGGCGGATGAGAATGCCGCCAAACCGCCCAAGCCGGTTCCGGCACCGCGTCCCCATGCGGCGGCGCCGGCAGGGGCGCATCCCAACGGCGGTCCCGGGGCGGGCCACCGGTTGAACAACCCGTTGAACGCGGGCCAACGGTTCCTCCAGATGACCCCGGAGGAGCAGGAGCGCGTGATGGAGCGCGCCAACCCGCAGCAACAGGAGCGGATGCGGGCGGCGCTGGAGCGCTACAACAATCTACCCCCGGCGGCGCGCGAACGTCTTCTCCGGCAATACCAATTGCTCAAGGACTTGCCGGTGGAGCAGCAGGCGCTGATCAGCCGCCAGTTTCAGGCATTTAACCAGTTGCCGGACGACCGCCGCTGGCCGGTCGGACAGGAGCTCATCCGGCTTCACCGAATGCCGCCGGAGGAGCGTGCCACGCGGTTGCAGAGTGAAGACTTCACAGCCCGGTATTCCCCGGCCGAACAGCACATCCTGAGGGATCTTGCTCTGAATCTGCCGCCCGAGTACCCGTTGCCTGGCAAATAGGCGAAGCCTAGGCCAACTTTGGAGAACGGCCGCCTGTTGTCCAAATGACAAGCAACCATTACTAACCAAGTCTTCGGTTGATTTTCTGTCGAGAATTCTGTTACGTTGCGTTGACCTTATGAATTGTTGTGGCCGTTCCACAACCAGGAGGGCGCTATGAAGCAACCAGTGGCGGCCGGTAACGGGATTTACCGGGAAATGCTGCTGGCCAAGCGGCACGATGTGCTGGCGGGGCTCGGCATCAAGTTCGATACTTTGGCGCGGATGGGCCGCGTCGCGGAAGAAGACCAGGCACAGATCACTCACGACGAGTTCGTGTCGCTGCGTCTGAACAGGCTCGACTACTTACAACTGCGGATGATCGAAGCGGCGCTGGACCGCCTGAACTCCGGCGATTTTGGCACCTGCCTGGGCTGCGAGGAGCCGATCCCGGCCAAGCGTCTGAATGCCTTGCCCTGGGCGCGCTACTGCGTCGGCTGCCAGGAATCGATTGGCGCCGACACAGAGGACCCGGACGTGAAGGGCACGCCGCGGCTGGCGGTGGGCCTTGCGGATTGAAGTGGGGCAGGTCCCTGACGTCGGGGACCTGCCAATGCCGGCCCGCTCGGCACCCTGGTTCGCAGGCCGGGGGCCTGCGCCACCGGGTACGCTACAGGCACAGGTGTGCCCCGGTTTCACGGGATTGACCCGGTGAAGCGCCGGTTCTACAATGAAGTCGAGCCCAAATCGCTTCCGTCCGGTACCGGTGTCGCATGGACCGAATACGTCTTTCCATTGTTTGCATCTCGATCTCGATTTTGGTCTGTCTGATTGCGGCGGCCCAGCAGACCGATTCTAAGGATTCCCAAACCGATAAGGACAAGGCCCAGGCGCTGCGGGAGACCGTCTCCAAGCCGCTGACGGAGAAGCAGAAGAAGAAAAAGGAAGCGCAACTCAAGCGGGAGTTGGAATCGCCCTACCGCAAGTGGCTGAACGAAGACGTCTCCTATATCATCACCGATGAAGAGCGGGCTGCCTTCAGGCGCCTGCAGACCGACGAAGAGCGCGAGCAGTTCATCGAGAATTTCTGGCTACGGCGCGATCCGACGCCGGATACGGTAGAGAACGAGTTCAAGGAAGAGCATTACCGCCGGATCGCATACGCCAACGAGCATTTCCCTTCGGGAATCCCGGGGTGGAAAACCGATCGCGGCCGCATCTATATCGTGTACGGGCCGCCGGATGAAATCGATGACCACTCGTCGGGCGGGTTCTATGAACGGCCTCCGGAAGAGGGCGGCGGCGAAACCGCCACCTATCCGTTCCAGCAGTGGCGCTATCGATACGTGGAAGGTATTGGCAACAACGTGATCCTCGAATTCGTGGATCCCACCATGTCGGGCGAATTCCATCTGACCATGGACCCCTCGGAAAAAGACGCGTTGCTGTACGTGCCCGGCGCCGGCCTCACCATGATGGAACAGATGGGCATGAGCAGCAAGAACCAGCGCTTCCAGAACACCGACGGCACGCACTTGGGGCAGGCATTCGGCGGCCAGCCGGAAAGCATGATGGAATTCACCCGCCTGGAGAACTTCAGCAACATATTCAAGCCCCCGAAGACCCAGTTCCCGGACCTGGAAGCGCAGGTCTATTCCAAGATCAGCTACAACATTTTGCCGTGCAAGGTGCGCACCGATTTCTTTCCGGTCACCGACGCCACGGTGCTAACGTACGTCACGGTGCAGTTCGATAATAAAGATCTGCAGTTCACCTCCAAGGAAGGCTTGCAGCGGGCCACGGTGAATATTTTCGGCCGCATCACCACCATGACGCGCCGCATTGTGGCGACCTTCGAAGACACGGTCACGATCAACGCCGCACCGCAAATGTTGCAGGCTTACCAGGCGCAAAAGTCGATTTACCAGAAGCCGCTGCCGCTGGCGCCGGGGACCTACCGGTTGAACGTGGTCTCCAAGGACCTGACGGCGGGGAACATGAACAACTATGAGGCGGCCATTACAGTCCCCCGCCTCGATCCGGACAAGGCCAGCACCAGCAGCGTGATGCTGGCGGATATCATCGAGAAAGTGCCCATGAAGAGCATCGGCACCGGGCAGTTCATTATCGGCGAATCCAAGGTCCGGCCGCGCATGGACGATGTGTTCAAGCACGAAGAGAAGATGGGCATTTATTTTAAAGTCTATAACTTGGGGGCCGATCAGGCGACCCACAAGCCGGCCGGCTCGGTGGAGTATGAGCTGGTGCGGTCCGGCTCCAACGAGAGGATCTTCGACGTCACCCAGGACTTCAGCGACATCCCGGATGCCTCGTCTTCCCAGTTGACGATTGAGAGGTTCCTTCCCCTGAAGACCCTGCTTCCCGGACAATACACGTTACGGATGAAAATAACCGACAAAAACCGTAACCAGACCCTCACACCCTCGGCCAAGTTTACGGTAACCTAGTAGGGTTCCAGATTAGCGTTCGTCAAGGACGGACGAGCGTCGCGATGGTGACGAACAAGGCGCATAACACGGCGGCCTGCATGCTGGCGGGGGTGTTGTGCTTGCTTGCGCCCTGCACCGCGGGCGCCGCCGAGCCCGTCAAACTGTCCGGCTCGATTGCAGGCATCGTGAACGACTCGCGCGGCGTGCCGCAAATGGGCGCCGCGGTGACCGTCTACAACCGCCAGGACCGGCAGATAGGCAAAGTACTGAGCGATGAGAACGGTCAGTTCCGCCTCGCCGGTCTTTTCCCATCGTTGTACTCGCTACGCGTGACGCTGGCCAGTTTCGTGCCTGCCGTCCGCAAGGACATTTCCGTCGAGGCGGGCCGGCTCAGGCTTTTGCACGTCAGTTTGAACACGCTGTTCAGCTCGATACAGTTGGATTATCCGAACATCGAAAGCGGCACCCTCATCTCCGACGACTGGAAGTGGGTGTTGCGAAGCGCTTCCGACGTTCGCCCGGTCATGCGCTTCCGGGAAGACCCGGTCGGGGCTGGCCAGGGCCCGCCGGTGACGGTGTTTGCCGACACGCGCGGAATTCTCCGGTTCTCGGCCGGCGACGGCCAGATGGTGACCAACGGCGCCAGCGAGGCGGATCTCGGCACGGCGTTTGCAGTCGAAACCTCACTGTACGGCAACAGCCTGCTTCAGTTGAGCGGTAATTTCGGATACGGTTCGCAAACCGGCGCACCGGCGGCGGCGTTTCGTACCAGCTACAGCCGCGAACTCGCCGGAGGCAAGCCGGTGATTTCCGTAACCATGCGGCAATTATATTTGCCGGAACGTATCGGTCCCGTGCTGGCGGGCACCGACGTCGGGATACCCATTCTGCGGACGCTTTCGGCGAGCGTGGATAACCGCACCCAGGTTACCGACAACGTCTCGGTGCAATACGGAACCCAGGTGGACATGGTATCGTTCCTGGACCATCTCACGTATCTGAGTCCGTATGCGCGCCTTTCGTGGGCGGTGGACGATGCGACGGATGTGGAAGTGTCTTACTCCTCCGGCAACGCCCGGCCCGAGATGGGGGACGCCGGGGCGGATGACGCCGAGTTGCGCCAGGACCTGAACACGCTGGGAATGTTCCCACGGCTTTCGCTCTCTAACGGCTACACCCGGTTGCAGCGCGGCGTGGAGTACGAAGTTGCCGTGGCGCGCAAAATGGGATCGCGCGCGGTCCGGCTGTCGGCTTACCGCGAGGCGCTCAGCGATAGCGCTATCGCGATGGTGATGCCGGCCGGTTTCTTCATGCCCGGCAACATCGTTCCCGACCTGTTCTCGAACACCTCGGTTTTCAACGCCGGGAACTTCGATATGACCGGATTGGATGCCGCGTTCACGCAGAATCTGGGAGAGCACGGGAACGCCAGCATTTCATACGGCAATGAGGGCGCCTTAACCGCCTGGCATGGGGAACTGGTGAGCAACAGCCCGGACGAATTACGTTCGATGATCCATGCCGGGCGGCGGCAGGCCGTCACCGCGCGGCTTGCCATGACGGTGCCGCACGCCGGCACCCGCCTGATCGCGACTTACCAGATCGCGCTCGGCGACGCGCGCTGGGTGATGGCCGGCAACCCGTATAGCATGGAGCCGCTGCGGGCGCTTCCGGGGCTGAACGTCGGTCTGCGGCAGCCGATCCCAGGCTTGGGGAAACGCGTCGAGGCGACCGCCGAGTTGCGCAATATTCTGGCGCAGGGGTACCTGGGGATCGACACGCAGGGCGGCCGGTTGTTGCTGGTGGACAACCCGCGCAGCGTGCGCGGCGGCCTCGCTTTCATCTTCTGATGGCTCGTGGCCAGGCAAGGGCTTTTGCCCGCGCAATCCGCCTTCCTGATGAGCGATTCGACTCCTTTGCGTGGCACGAGAGTCTTGCCAGCCAGGAAATGTCGAGATGACTCTCGACACATCAGGCTTGACAGCCCGCGCCACGCGTCAGGTTAGCGGGCTTCGTCAAGCCAGACAGTGAGGGAGGCGCGATTGACCGTGATGCCGGCACGCGAGTAGCGCAGCAATCCCTGTCGCCGGAACTGGCTCATGTAATGGGTGACGATCTCGCGCGAAGTGCCGACATACTGTGCCAGCAACTCGTGGGTGAACGGCGGCATCGACACCGTGCCGTCCTGGCCCTGGGTTCCCAAGCGTTCGGCAAAGCGGAGTAGCGACCGCGCCAGCCGCCGCGCGATGTTGTCCACCGAGAGGCTTTCCACGCGGCGGGTGAGGTCGCCGGTGCGCTGAACCAGAATCTGCAGCAACGCCATTCCCAAACGGGGCCGCTTGGCGATGGCCGCCTCGATTTCCGCGCAGCTCCAGGACATCAGCCGCGTGTCTTCCATGGCGACGGCCTGGTCCGACCGCGGCGGCGCGTCCAGAAACGCCGATTCGCCGAATAAGTCGTCCGGCCGATAAATATCCACCACCACCTGCCGTCCATCGCCAGCCAATCGCGAGACCTTAACTTTGCCGCTGATCACGAGATAGACGGCCAGCGAAGGCTGCTGTTGACTATAGATGGTTTGACCTTTGGGATACTCTACAACATTGGTGCGCGCCAAGTGCGCCAGGGGATCTTCGATGGGCCGCGAAGGCGCCATCACCGCCGGACTTGTTGCCATTTACATGCCCTCCATTCAGACTGCATTGCGGTTGGACCAAGTTACAGCCGGCCGAGCTTTTCTGAGTAAGCGCAACCGGAAATGCACGTTATCTGCCACGATGATACGTTGTTCGCGGCGAAGGGGCAAGATGCGGCAATAGCTCTTTATAGGGGGTTGACAGGGCAGGAAGTCGCACCGCTTTGGCGCAATAGTATAGATTCTACCGTGTAGAAACATACACTTGGAGGGGGTTCTGGGCCAGGGGCAGAGGCGCTTTCCGCGGGATCGCAAATTTACAAGTTCATATCGTCCGGTAAGGGGTCGAAGCGGCCGGGGACAGACCTCTCTGTCCCAAGACGCCGCTTCCAAGGCGCCGCTTCTGCGCCGCGCGGAGAGAGCGGTCTGTCCCCTCTCTGCTATTATAAGAACTCCCCGCATGATCGTTGAGGCCAGTGTTGTCCGCTTCGATTCGATTGCGCTCGACAGCGGCGCCGCGCTCGCGCCGGTCGACGTGGCTTACGAGACGTACGGCCAGTTGAACGCGGCGCGGAACAACGCCATCCTGGTGCTGCACGCCTTTTCGGGCGATGCGCACGCGGCCGGGATCAGCCCGGAAACCGGCAAGCCGGGCTGGTGGGACAACATGATCGGTCCCGGCAAAGCGTTCGACACCAATAAATACTTCGTGATATCGAGCAACGTGCTGGGAGGGTGCCGCGGGACGACGGGGCCGGCTTCGATCAACCCGGCGACCGGCTGCCCATACGGCATGTCGTTTCCGGGAATCACGATTTCCGACATGGTGCGCCTGGAGAAGATGCTGATCGATAAGCTCGGCATTCCGCGGCTGCTGTCGGTGACCGGCGGGTCGATGGGGGGCATGCAGGCGCTCGAATGGGCGGTAGCCTACCCGGACCGCGTGGTATCGGCGATTCCGATCGCCACCACGACGCGGCACAGCGCGCAGCAGATTGCGTTCAATGAAGTGGGGCGGCAGGCGATTATGGCCGACCCGGACTGGAACGGCGGCGACTACTACGGCAAGCAACTTCCAGGGCGCGGCCTGGCGGTGGCGCGCATGGTGGGCCACATCACGTACATGAGCGACGATTCGATGCGCGAAAAATTCGGCCGCCGGCTGCGCGGCAAGGAGAATTTCGGCTTCGATTTCGACGTGGATTTCGAAGTGGAAAGCTACCTGCGCTACCGTGGCAGCCAGTTCGTCGGCCGCTTCGACGCCAACTCGTATCTGTACATCACGAAAGCGATGGATTATTTCGACCTGACGAACGGTCAGGGCTCGCTCGCAGCGGCGCTGGCGCCGGCCCAGGCGCGCTTCCTGGTGATCAGCTTCAGCTCGGACTGGCTGTACCCGAGCTACCAATCGCAGGAGACCGTGCGGGCGCTGCGGGCGCGCAATTGCGACGTGGCTTATGCCGAGCTGCCTTCCAACTACGGGCACGATTCCTTCCTGGTGGACGTGGCCGAGCAGACCGAGCTGATCCGCGGCTTTCTGGCGAACACGCTGGAGCGAGCGTCATGACCGCCGTGGTGGCCAAGCAGGCATTCGTCCGCGAGCTGCTAGGGCGCAGCGATTACGCCATCATCGGCGAAATTGTTTCGCCCGGCGCGCGCGTGCTGGACTTAGGCTGTGGCGAGGGCGAACTGCTGCATTGGCTGGCCGCGAACAAGAACGTGGATGCGCGCGGCGTCGAGATCGCGGGCGAGAAAGTGCGCCGCGCGATCGCGCGCGGGGTCTCGGTGTTTCAAGGCGATATCGATGAGGGGCTGGCCGACTATCCCGACCACGCCTTCGATTACGTGATCCTCAGCCAGACCTTGCAGGAAACGCGGCAGCCGCGGCGGGTGTTGCGCGAAATGCTGCGCGTGGGGCGCCGGGGCATCGTGGCCTTCCCTAATTTCGGCCACTGGCGGGTGCGGCTTTCCATGCTGGCGAGCGGCCGCGCGCCACGCACCAAGCTGTTTCCCTACCAATGGTACGACTCGCCGAACATTCACTTCCTCACGGTGGAGGATTTCGAAGCACTGGCCGCGCTGGAGGGCCTCACCGTGGAGCGTCGCTACTTCCTGGCCGGACGCCGCAAGGTGACGCTCATGCCGAATCTGCTGGCGGAGGTTGCGGTGTTTTTGGTGAGCAGGTAGGACGGACCATCGTCTTTCGTGGTCTGTCATTTCTCGCCCAAGGGCGACACATTGACAGACGACAAAAACCGATCGTCCGTCCTACCTCAGATCGCGTGGTGAGCCTGATGCCGAATCAGCTGGCCGAAGTCGCCGTGTTTCTGGTGAGCGCGGGGTACCGGCCGGTGTATTCTGGGAGTGGAGCCTGAGATGAGCCGAGTCGAGCACATAGAGGGACAAGTGAAAAGCCTCAGCCATGACGAGCTGAAGGCCTTCCGCGACTGGTTCGGACAGTTCGACGCCGAGATTTGGGACGACCAGATTGAGGCGGACGCGAAAAACGGGAAACTGCGTTCCCTCGCTGAGCGCGCTTTGCAGGATCACGAATCGGGCCGCTCGACGATTTTGTGATCCACCACGGCAAAGGCTCAAGCCACATGCAAGGCCGGGGCGTTGTTCCGGCTGCGGTGCGGCTTCACGACGATTTCGACATCCTGATTCAGCGCCACGAGGAAGCGTAGAAGACGTTCGACGGAGAATTGACGGAATTCGCCTCGCAACATCTTCGATATGTCAGGCTGACGAACTCCAAATAGATTGGCGGCGCCCACCTGCTTCATGCCACGTTCTTTCATGATCGTGTCGATTTTGAACACCAGTTGCGCCTTGACGAAGTGCTCTTCGGCATTCGGCACGCCAATGTCTTTGAATACATTGCGGCTCCCGGTTTCGTAGTCCTTGTTGCTCATGGCTCTCAATCCCCTGCAACCGGCGTGAAAGGCGGCGCGTCGGATATTGGGTAAATATAGTGATCTCACTATATCATGTGAAGTGGAGAGTTCTATGAGGTTCGATGTTCTATCTTGACTCCAATCAGACTTACCGCGTGAGCGAGCTGGACGAGTTCGACTGGCTGTTGCATGGGTTCGGGACACGCAACGCGGATATTCCGGCGCGGTTCGAGCGACTGGCTACGCTCCAGCAGGTCCATTCGGCGGAGTGCGTGGCGGGCGCGGGACGCGGCGGTGTGCTGGGAACGGGCGATGCGCTGCTCGAAAACACTCCGGGCGCGGTGGTAGCGGTGAAGACGGCCGATTGCATCCCGCTGCTGCTAGTGGACCCGGGCCATCGCGCGGTGGCCGCGGTGCACGCCGGATGGCGCGGCACTGTGGCGGGCATCGCCCGGAGCGCAGTGGCGGCGCTCGGCGCGCAGTTCGGCAGCCGCACCGGCGATCTCCGCGCCGCCATCGGGCCCGCGATCGGCAAGTGCTGCTACGAAGTGGGCCCGGAAGTGGCGGCGCGGTTCGGCGTGGACGGGCGGGCGCACATCGACCTGGCGGAGACCGTGCGCCGCCAATTGGAGGCGGCGGGCGTCGGCGGGCAGCGGATTTACATGTCCGGCCTCTGCACCCAATGCCGCGCCGAGGAATTCCACTCGTTTCGGCGCGATGGCGCAGCGGCGGGGCGCCTGTATTCTTTTGTTGGAATTCTCGAAACCGGTCCGGCGGCGGGTGCATCGACTCGTTTACAGTAGAAGTAAGACGAGCCAAAATGTTTACATGGATCTGCCCGCAATGCGGGCGTGAAGTGCCTCCAGCCTACACGGAATGTCCGGACTGCACGAAGAGGCCGCAGCCGATTGCGGCGGGGGCGGCGCCGCCTCCTTCCGCGTTGACCTTTCGGGAAGCGGAAGCAGCAGCCGCTGCAGCGGACCGTCCGCCCGAGATCAAGCCTCTGGCTCCGCCGATTGAGCCCGATCATGCGCCTGCCTTCCAGGCGCCCGCGCCATTCCCGCGGCAGCCGGTGCAACCACGGACCTTCGGGTTGCCGATGTGGCTGGCCACGGTGCTATCGGCGGTGGCGATTGTCGGTTTGGTGGCGGGCGTGTATTGGATCGTGAACAATCTTCACGGCGGCCGGCCTGCAAAGCCAACCACCGCGGAGGAGAGCCCGGGCGCCAAGCCAGGTGCGCCGGTCAGCGCGATACAGAAGTTCATCGAAGTTTCCTCGGTGCGATTTTTGGAAGACCCGAAGAACAAGAACAAGGTTCTGGTGAAGTTCGTGCTGACCAATCACGCCGAAGCCGAGCTCAACGGACTGGCGGGCAACGTCACCATCTGGGCCAGCACGGGCCGGTCGGAAGAGGACGCGGAAGGCACCTTCGAGTTCGCGACCAATTTAAGGGGGCTGGAATCGAAGGAGCTCACGGCGCCGCTGACCGGCAAGAAGAAAATTTACGAACTGCCCGATTGGCAGAACATGACCAACGACGTGCAGATCACGGCGCCAGCTTCCTGAGGTTTTCGCGCGCGGCGGCCAAGCCGGGATCGAGCTCGAGAGCGCGCTTGAAATCGGCGCGTGCGGCTTCGGTCTGCCCAAGCGCCTGGAGAGCGACGCCGCGGTTGTTGTAGTTGTTGGCATCGCTCGGCGCGAGCGCCAGCGCGCGGCCGAATTGCGCGAGCGCCTCGGCTGGGCGGCCGGCGGCCAGCAGCACACGGCCGGTTTCGGCGGCCACGGTCGCGTCATCGGGGGCCATGCGGCGGGCTTCGGCCAGCAGGGCTAGCGCTTCCTCGGTTCCCACGCTGCGCGACAGTTGGATGCGCGGCCGCACCTTATCCGGCGCGCGGAGCACGGCTTCGCGCCATAGCGATTCGTCGCTGGCCCAGACCTGGGTCCGGCCGAAACTCACCACCACCAGCACGGCGATGAAAATCGGCGCGATCGCGCGGTTGCGAATACGGGAGAGAAGCAGCGCGGCCGCGGCGGCCAGGGGCAGCATGGCGAGATACATTCGGCGATCGGCCGCCAGGTCCGCGGCGGGGAAGATGGAGGAACTGGGCAGCAGCAGCAGCACGGCGGCAGCAAGCCAGATGGCCAGATCGCGGCTCGATCGCCACAGCGCGGCGAGCGCGGCGACGATGGCGAGCCACGCAGCTAGCCCCAGCCACGCGGCGGGAACGCGAATTTCGGCATCCACGGTGAACCCGTAAGGAAACACGAACAGGCGCAGGTAACGCCAGAGCACGGTGCCTTGGGCCAGCAGGTAATGCGCAGGCGAGATGCCGGCCTGCGCGCCCGCCTGCGTGCCTGGCGTCATCGCGGCGGCGTAAATGGTGCGGAGACCGGCGGCCAGCGATAGAACCAGCATGGCGGCCAGCGGAGCCCAACGCGTGGAAGTGCAGCATCGGAGCCGCGACCAAAGGGAGCGACCACGGGCCTGCGGCACTCCCAAAGGGATGAAACCGAGCGCCGTGGCGCGGGCCGTCAGGCCTGCTGAGCCGAGAGTCATCTCGGCTTTTCTTCCCGCCGCGCGGGCGCGATTTTCGACGGAGCGGTTGCTGGTAGCTGAACTGGTCATTACCCGTCGGTCTCTTGTGACGACACACGCGTCGAGCAGCCACAGCGCCAGCGGAAATGCGGCGCATTCCTCTTTGGACAGCAGGGCCAGCGCGAACAGCGCGACCGCCAGCCAGGGACGGTCGTCCATCCAAGCCAGCAGGGACGCGAAGACGAAGACGGCGGCCAACACAATGGCGCGCGCCCAGACGTAATCTACCGCCTCGGCCTGCAGTGGATGCACGGCAAAGAGGGCTGCGGCCAGCCAGGCGGCGCGCCGGTCCAGCAGCCGCAGCAGGCACGCATACGCCAGCATCACGGCGGCCAGGTGCAGCGCCAGGTTCAGTGCGTGATAGCCCAGCGGGTTTTCGCCGCCAAGGGCGCGGTTCAACCAGAAGGTGAGATAGGTGAGCGGCCGGGTCTGCCGCAGGGCGAAGATGGCGCCAAGGCTGGCAGCGGACGCGTGGTTTGCGCCGTCAAAAATGGCATAATCGTCAAAGTGAAAACCGGAGACAAGGGAAGCGCCAAAGGCGGCCAGCGCGGCGGCGGCAAGAAGAAGGCGAGCGCGCATCGTATTCTACGAGCTTACGGGAAACGGCCACGCAACGCAGCCGGGCGCGCCGCGCGGGTTGCGGAAATTCTGCGGCGCCTCGACCAAATGTATCCCGGCGCCACCTGCGCGCTCACCCACCGCAGCCCTTGGGAATTGCTGGTGGCGACCATCCTCTCCGCGCAATGCACGGACAAACGCGTCAATATGGTGACGCCCGGCCTGTTCGCCAAGTACCCCACGCCGGCCGATTTCGCCGCCGTGCGCCCGGAGGCGCTGGCGCAGGATATTCGCAGCACCGGCTTCTTCAACAACAAAGCGAAATCGATTGTCGGCGCGGCGCGCCGAGTGGTGAGCGCATTCGGCGGGGCGGTGCCGAAGACGATGGAAGAGATGCTCACCATCCCCGGCGCGGCGCGCAAGACGGCCAACGTGGTGCTGGGTACGGCCTACGGCATCGCCGCCGGCGTCGTGGTGGATACGCACGTGAGCCGCATCGCGCAGCGGCTCGACCTGACGCAGAATACCGACGCCGTGAAGGCGGAGCAGGATCTCATAAAAATCATTCCGCCGGAACACTGGATCTCGTTTTCGCACCAGATCATCCTGCACGGCCGGGCCCTTTGCGTGGCACGCAATCCGCGGTGCGCCGAGTGCGGGTTGAACGATCTGTGCTACGCAGCGGATAAAACGGTGTAGCGCACCTTTGACATCGCAATTTGCGATGTCAACAAGGCGCGCGGAAGGGTAGTGTAGTCTTTGTGGGGAGATGAAGTAGTCAGCGTTTTACCCGCAGGCTCTTCGAGGATTTGTGCGTTGCTAGTTCTCGAAGGATGAGCCGAGAGTCATCTCGGCTTTTCCCGCCGCGCTGGAACCGGATCAACCGTAACGAGTGTGAGCAGTCCGTCTCCGGACAACCGCCGTGCGCCTACTTCTCTCCCGCGTCCCCTGGCTCGGGTTTCGGCTCTTCGCCACCCTGACGATCCAGTTCTTCATTGAGGATGATGGCCTCGGCCAGTTCCTTCATAGGGCGGCGCAGACGGCGGCTTTGCTCGCGCAGGCGGAGGTAGGCTTCCTCTTCGGTGAGCTGGCGCTTGCGCTGGAGAATGCCTTTGGCGCGCTCCACCAGCTTGCGGGTTTCCAGTTCCCGGCGCATTTCCAGGGTCTGTTCCAGCAGGCGGGCGTTCTCCTCCTGCAAGAAGGACTTGGCGATGGCGACCCCAAGCTGTTCGCCGATGAACACCAGGGTGCCGATTTCGTCGTGCGTGTGCTCGTGCGGCTCCCGGTGATGAACGTTGATCACGCCCACCAGGTCGCCCGCGCTCGCCAGCGGCACCGAGAGCAGCGCCTCGTAGGTGTCCTCCACCAACCCCTGGAACAGCTTGAACCTGGCGTCACGGGTGGCGTTGGAGGAAAGAGCGACCACCGATTTGTGTTCGGCTACCCATCCGGTGACCCCCTCGCCCACGTGCATGCGCAGGTTGCCCAGCGCCGTGGCATGCGGCACTTGGGAGGCCCGCAACACAACTTCGTTGGTTGCGGGATCGATCAGGTATACCAGGCAGGCGTCGCAGGCCGTGGCTTGCACGGCGAGCCCGACTACTTCGCCCAGCATTTCGTCGAGCGTCAGCTTCGAGCTGACGATCTTGCTTACCTGGTGCAGCACCGGCACCAGCGAGGGCTGCTCCTGGGCCGGCTTCTTCGTGGCCATACTTTAAAGCTATCGGTGATGGAAAGCACCGTGCAATCGATATTTTCTATGCACGGGATCAGCGTTTTTTCCGCACCCCCCCGGTCGGACATGCTTTTAGCTTGCCCGGCCTACTTCTTCTTGCGCAGATAAATGGCTCCGTGAAGAGTGTGAAAACTGACCGGCACGCCGCCGCCGTTGATGGCCCCATCGAAATTGTTGTCGAAGCGCAGGCGGAATTTAAGCGGGCCGGAGTCGTCCTTCACCATCGACGCGGACTCGCCGGGCCTGATATCGAAATCGCTGTGGATGTCGGAGCGCATGGTCTTGAACTGCACGTTCGCCTTGACGTCGGCCGGCAGCGTCACGTCGATGGAGCCGTTCAGGCTGCTGAACGACAGCGGCTTGGAGGGATCGACGCGATCCATGACCACGCGGATCGGGCCGTTCAGCGAATGCGCCACCACGGTTCCCGAGATGCCGGTCAGTTCGGTACGCCCGGAGAGGGTGTCGGCATCCACTTCGCCGTGCACGCCGTCCACACTCAGGTTGCCGTTGAGCGTGTGCAGATCCACCGAAACGTCGGCGGGAACGGTGATGGTTAGAGGGCCCTGCAGGGTAGGATCGGCATGGATCTCGATCACGTTATCGGCCTCATCGATGGTGAGGCCGCGCGGCCCGTCGATGCGGCGCATGCCTCCGGCGCTGGGTGCGGGATGAGAGCCGGCTTCCACGACCACCTCGCTGCCGCCGTTCGTCTTCACCGCAATCGAGTTGTTGATCGCATGCACATTCACTTGGCGCGCGTGGCCGCCAGGGGGCGCTGGAACCACGACGCGCTCCGCGCTACCGGCGGCGGCAAGACTGCACACGACAATAGCAGTGCCCGCAAGGGCGAATATGGTTTTCATGACTGTTCCTCTTCTATGTCCGGCCGAATCGCCCGCCTACGGTTTCGCCTCGTGCAGGCGGATGGGGCCGTTGAAGCCCTCAAATTCGAGCTTGGGGCCGCCCTGGCCGATTCGCCCGGACCCCGAGCGGCCGCTGTGATAAACGTACTTCGTGCCGCTTCCTTCGGCGCTGGCTTTGAGCGGCACTGTCGTCACATCGAAATCGGAAAACACGCCGCCGTTAAACGTTTTGTAGCTCAGCTCGGCATTGAGGCCGTGCTGAAAATAGGCATCCACGGTGCCGTTGAAGGTCTTGACCTTGAGATCGCGCTCCGGATTGCGGCGGAAGGCGATCTTCACCGGCCCGTTGAACGTGTGAACGTTGCCGGCGCCGGTAACGTCGTCCACCTCGATGTGGCCATTAAACGCGTGGATCCTGAAATCGCCGCTGGTTCCTTTGACGGCGATTTCGCTATTGAAGTTGTCGAGCGAAAGCGCGGTGCCGGCGGGCACCTGGATGTCGTAGTCAAACTCGACGCGATAGCCTTCTCGATCGTCGTGATGGCCGTGGTGGTAATCCTGATGGAGTCTGACCTCGCCACCCTGCTCGGAGATTTCGAGCTTCACCTCGCGTTTGGCTTCCGCGAGTTTTTCCGCGGAATCGGCGCGGTTGTGGCGGACCATCGTGACCTCGATCTGGCTGCCGCCGCCGGTGACGTGAATCGCGCCGGCGAAGTTGTCGACCACCAGCTTGTGGCCGGTTCCACCGGCGTAAGAATGATGGATGGTCTCCTGGTCTTCCACCTTCCAGCGGTGATCGGAATCGTGCGCCGCCAGCGGCGCCAGCGAAATGGTCAACAGCAAAAGCGCTTTCATCTGGATACTCCTATTCCCAACTGATCGATAGCCCATTGCGCCCGCTGGCGCACGGCTTCATCGGCCTCCGGACGGCTGGCCAGGCGGCGCAGCGCGGGGGCGCAGTCGCGGTCTTTGCTTTTCACCACCAGGTCGATCAGCGCCACTTGCGCCAGGGGCGAATCCTGCGCGGCCAGCGTGGCAGCGAGAGCGCGCCGCACGTTCGGATCGGCCGCATACTTATCCAGCGCGTCCACCGCGGAAAGGCGCACGTTCACGTTGGAATCGTGGCCGGCGGCGTAGAGCAGCGCCTCTTCCACCTGAGGATCCGGCTGCGTCATCGAATAGGCGTAACTGACGCCTTCGATCCGGGATGCGGGAGACTGCTGCTGCTGCATCAACGAGAGCGCCACCAATTGGTGCAGGCTCTCGACCTGGCCCTGCAACTGCGCGATCTCGGGAGTAACCGATGGACGCGGCGCCAGCCCGCGGCCGGCGATGAGACCGATAGCGAGAACGGCCAGGCCCGCCGCCAGTTGCCACGCCCAACGCGGAACTTGGCGCGACGGCCCCGGCAGCGCCACGGCGGCCAGGCGGCCCTGTTCCAGCCCGGCTTCGAAAGCGGCCAGGGTTGCCTGGAAACGCTCTTTCATCGCCAGGTCGGGTTCGGCTTCGAGCTTGAGTGCTTCGAGACCGCGCCAGACGATTCCCAGGTGCGCCAGTTCGCCGCGGCACCCGGAACAGCCTTCCAGGTGTTCGATGAGGCGCTCCCGCGCGCTTTCGCCCAACCTGCCGGCGAGGCACTCGGGAAGTCGGTCGCGGATGTTCTCGCAGTTCATGACAAGGGTTCTCCCCGTAAGGCGAAGAAGCGGTCGCCCAGTTCGTGCAATGCCCGGTAGACGCGCACCTTCACCGTTCCGACTTCGCACTGCAATGCAGCGGCGATTTCTTCGTATTTCAAATCCAGAAAACGGCTCATCACCAGCACTTCCCTTTTCTCCGGCGGCAACTCGGCCAGGGCCTGGCGCAGCAGCGCGGTTTCCTGCTTCTCTTCCATCAGCCGGTCGGGCGCCGCGTCCGGACTGGCCGCCTCCGGCGCCTCGGCCGCCCAGGCGACTTCGTTCTTCCGCCGCCCCAGGTGATCCAGGTAAGCATTGCGGCCAATCTGGAACAGCCAGGCGCGGAAGGTATTTTCCGTCTGGTAGCTGCGGCGGTACTTCAGGACGCGAAAGAACGCCTCCTGCACCAGGTCCTCGCTGGCGGCGCGGTTCCCGGTGAGGTGCAGGAAGTAATGCAACAAAGCCCGTTGATGGCGGTCGAACAAAACCTCGAGGCGGTTCACCTCGCCATCCCGGACTTGCCGCATGATTTGCTCGTCCTCCACCATTGCCTGCTTTTCAAAAGGGAATACCGGCCAGATCGAAAATGGTTACGAAAATAGTTGGAGCGGGGTTCCGGAAGCGCGCCGTGCGATTCTTTGCGTACTTTCCGGCTTCGCGAGCGTAGTAAGATACGCGCCTATGGATCTCGGCCTGCGACCCGGTGACCTTCGCGTGCCTCGCAAATCGATCCGATATCCGCCCTACGCGCTGATTAGCGCACAAACCCCACCAGACAGCGGTGGCCTACTGCAGCGCGGCGTTGATCACCGTCTCGAAGTCCGCCAACGGCTGGGCGCCGACTATCTTCGTCCCATTCACGAAAAACGTCGGCACCGCGGTCACACCCTGGCTCCTGCCCGTTGCAATTTCGGTCTGGACCTCCTGGAGGTACTTGCCGCTGTCCAGGCATTGATCGAACTGATCGGTGTTCAGGCCCAATTGCGCGGCAAATTGTTTCTGATTAGCTACCGAGGCCCATCCGCTGTTCTCGCCGCCTTGGTGAAGGTATAGATAATCGTGGTACTGCCAGAATCGATACTGGTCGCCCGCGCAATGCGCTGCCATGGCTGCGGTCGTCGAATCGGGTCCCAGGAAAGCGTAATCCTGAAATGAGAATCGGATCTTCCCCGTGTCCACATACTCCGCCTTCAACTGCGGCCATGTGTTCTGGAAGAAGGCCTCGCAGTACGGGCACTGATAATCGCCGTATTGGATCACGGTGACCGTCGCGTTCGGGTTGCCTAAGTACGAACCGTTTGGCTCGAAGACAATCGGCAAAACAAGTTCGTTGGCAGCCTGATTGTTGACGCTCAGCACCATCGGGCTGGTCATGATGGTGTTAGCCGGCGAAGTTGTCCCGCTTACTGGCACAGGCACGACGATATTGAACTGGCACAATCCCGCATACCCGGGCGCAAGGCCGTTGAACAGATTCTGCGCCAGCGCGTCTCCGATCGTGACCGTAGCCGGAAGCGTGGCGTAGATCAAGTGATCCATCGGAGCCGGTTGTCCCGCCGGCAGCGCTTCCGAAAGCGGTCCGCAGCCCGTGTAATACACCGAGAGCGCGTCTCCCACATGAGCCGGGAGATCGGGGGCGACGACGCTTCCAGCTTGCGAACCCACCGCGAACACCACCGTGCCGAGTTGCAGGCCCGCGTCCGCGATGAAGATAGAGGGCTCGGCGGCCGACACCACGGTCTGTAGGACGTTCGAGGCCGTGCCGTTCCGATAGATCTGTAGAGACACGGTCTCTCCGGCTGGTAGCGTGGAAGGAGCCAGTATGTTGATCTGCCCCCACGAACAATAGTTAGTGTTGGCGTTCCAAGTCTGGGTTCCGGATGAGAATACGGCCGTCGTGTTGCCGTACTCGTCGGCACACGCCTGAGTGGGGAATGCGCCATCGCCGCCGGGCGTCGTGAAATCCGGCTCGCCCGGAGTTCCTCCCACCGTTGCCAGCGCGTACCACGTGTTCGGAGAAACCTGGTAGCCGGATCCGAGCAGGCTTGGCTGGAACGTAGCCGCATCCAGAATCGATAACACGTTGGGATCCTCAAACGGCGTCCAGGTCCAGATATTGCCGCCCGGCACATCGGGAACCCACGGGAACTTTCGGGTCGCCGCGCCGTCGCTCAGCGCGACTTCCGCGTAGGACGCTGGCAGCCCGCCGATGGCCACCGCCCCCGGACGCGCTGTCAGGTTGTACGTTTGGCCCGGAGAGAGGCTGAGCGCCGCCTTATTCAACGTCGAATATCCCGGACCGTTCGCGATCACAACCAGCTTGCCCGTAGTCCAGCCGCTTTGATCGATCAGTATCGGCTGGAACTGATCCAATTGGGGGTCGCAACTGGCCCCGTCATCCTGCAGGACGCAGGTTTCGGCCGGGTAAGCGCCATCCGCGAGGCCGGCCACTACAGCCGGCGGTATCGATAGCGTGCCGCTTCCCGAGGAGACTTCCAGGTTGCTCGCGTAAAGTTCCGTGGCGCCGGCCGCGTCCAGTATGCGGAACCTCGCCGTTCGCGTTCCGCTCCAACTGGTAACTCCGCCTTGACTCTGCTTCAGAAGCACCAGCGCCGTGGTTGGATTCACCACGGTCTGGGACTGGTTCCAGCCGGAAATCGTGCCCAACCAGTAAGCCTGCATCCAAACGCCATCGGTCGGATCGCCGGCGGCCGGAAAGCCCAGCGCCACTCGCTGCGAAGAATCCAAGCTGAAAGCCGCCGGCAGGTTCTGTAGCCACGTCGAAGGATTTCTGCCGGCGATGGTCCCCACCAGCGCGTCCGCGGCGGAGAGAAACAGCGGCATGAATTGATCCGCTCGCCCCGTGAAACTGGCGGGAATCGTTACTTGAGCCCACGCCGCATCGAGGGGAGCCAGCGTCGGCGATATCCCGCCAAGCTTCGCCGCGAATAGCTCGAACACGCACGCAATAGCTTCGGGGCTTCCCCCGTTCCCGGCAAAACTTGTCGAGCCGCCCGCCGCAAAATACCGCTGGCTGAGGTTGCCCGGCATAGCCGCCAGAGACGTCATTGGGGCGACGCCTGCCGTGCCCGCCCTGGCCAGCGCCCGCAGCGCCAGGAACGCTTTCGCCCGCGCTTGTCCTTCCGTGAATGCTCCCGCCAGGTCCGTGGTCGAAAACTGGCACACCGTGAACATTGCCAGGCTCATCTGTTGCGCGACGCCCGGCACATCGATCTGGCCGTTCAACGACGACGTGTTCTTGCACGGGTCGCTCGAAGGGGTCTGTGCCTGGTAAGCGACCGTCCATTGCGAGCCCGTCGGTTGCGCCCCGGTCTGCATCGCCGGCCAGAGTTGCTGGGCCGCTGTCAGCACGGTCTGAAGGTCCGCCGCAGGCCAGTTCCCGGTGAACACAATCGTGTTTCCGCCCGGGACCGGGTAGCTCTGCGCGTTCGCGCCAATCGGCAGAAGCATTCCCGTCATTAGAATGAGAAAAGTTTTGACGGTCATTATATAATAGGTATTGTTATCTTAAAGTCGGCAACAACGCAACCGGGGAAGATCCGTCGACTCGCAAAAAACTGAAGATTCGTCCGGACTTCAGCGGCTTAGCTCTCTCCGGGCTCTTTGACCCATCCCGCCTCGTCCGGCCTTGAAACTAAAAAACGCGTGTTCGCCGAGAGGCATTTCGTTTGGGCGCTTCAGCCACGGGCGTGATGTCCGCCCTATCGGCCAACCGGTGGAGAGCGCCGTTTCGCCGCGCCGCTTCGTGGTGTCGCCGCTACGACCCGCGCGACTCGCTCCGCTCATTTGACAACCCTTGTGCGCGGTTTCTATCATAGAGACTCACAGTCGATCTAGTTCCGGCCGCCCTTCCGGGCCGCCGTTTGCTGCCCAAATGTCAATTACTGCGTCTTCTTCAGTCTGGGATACAACCGTATGATTAAGGTAGAAGGTCTCACCAAGCGATACGCGCGCACCGTCGCGGTGGACAACATTTCGTTCGAGGTGGAAAAGGGGCAAATCGTCGGCTTCCTGGGACCCAATGGCGCCGGGAAGACCACCACCATGCGTGTGCTGACGTGCTTTCTGCCCCCCACGGCCGGCACCGCGTCGGTCGCCGGCTTCGACGTTCAAGAGCACCCCATCGAAGTGAAAAGGCGGATCGGCTACCTGCCGGAATCGCCGCCCGTGTACCCGGAGATGGAGGTGACCGAGTACCTCGAATTCACCGGCAAGTTGAAAGGCATTCCGTCCGCCGATATCAAGAAGCGGGTGGATGAAGTGCTGGGCCGCTGCGCCATCGGAGACGTGCGCGACAAGCTCATCGGCAAGCTTTCCAAAGGCTACCGGCAGCGCGTCGGCCTGGCGCAGGCCATCATTCACAACCCGGATGTGCTGATCCTGGACGAGCCGACCTCGGGTCTCGATCCCAAGCAGATCATCGAAATCCGCGAGCTGCTGAAGTCGCTGGCCGGCAATCACACCATCATTCTCAGCACCCACATTCTGTCGGAAGTGGAGCACTCCTGCGAGCGCGTCATCATCATCAGCCAGGGCAAGCTGGTCGCCATCGATTCGGTGGCGAACCTCACCAACCGGCTGCGCGGCTCCGAATCGGTGGCGCTTGAAGTGGAGGCCGCCGCCGGCAGCCCGAATCCAAGCGACGTGCAAGTGCGCCTGGAGCAGGTGGCGGGCGTCCGAAGCGTGGTGATGAAGGATTCCAAGGACGGCCGCCTGACATTTGAAGTGGAAAGTCTGCAAGGGCGCCAGATCCGCGCCGACCTGGCGCGCAGCGTGGTCAACGCCGGTTGGAACCTGAGTGAATTGCGGCCGGTCGGGCTCAGCCTGGAAGATGTGTTCCTGCAACTGACCGCGGCCGAGAAAAAGGGCGAAGCGCCCGCGGAAAGCGAGGCAGCAAAGCAATGAAGCTAGTCTTCCTGATCTGCAAGAAAGAGTTTAAGAGTTACTTCGTTTCCCCCATCGCTTACCTGCTGATGGCATTTTTCGGATTGATCTTCGGATTCGCGCTCTATACCGCGACCCGCGACGTGGTGCGGATGGGTTTCCAGGCTCAGATGATGGGCCAGTCGCAGCCCGTCAACCTGAACGATATGATCATCCGCCCGCTGCTGGGCTTCGCCAGCACCGTGTCGCTGTTTCTGATTCCGATGATTACCATGCGGTTGATCGCCGAAGAAAAGAAGACCGGCACCATCGAGCTGCTGCTCACCTCGCCGGTGAAGGACATCCAGATCATTCTCGGCAAATGGTCCGCCGCCATGCTTCTGTACTTGTGCATCCTGGGGATGTCGGTAATCGATATCGCCATGCTGTTCGCCTGGGGCAAGCCCGATTGGAGGCCGGTGCTGGTGGCGTACCTGGGGCTGATCCTGCAGGGCGGCTGCCTGCTGGCGATCGGCGAATTCATCTCCACGCTTACGAAAAACCAGATCATCGCCGGCGGCGTGACGTTTTTCGTGTGCCTGCTGCTGTGGGTGCTGAGCTGGTCCACGGCTTTCGATAGCGGCGCCACGTCGCAGGTGGTCAATTACCTGTCGATCGTCACCCACTTCGAGAATTTCGCCAAGGGCGTGTTGGACGCCAAGGACATAGTCTTCTATCTGTCCATGATTTTCTTTTCGTTGTTCATAACATCGCGATCCATGGAATCGCTGCGGTGGAGGAGCTGACATGGCGGCTAAATGGCTGAAAGCCCGGCAAACCAAGTACGGCGCCTACATCGCGGTTTACACTCTGGTCGTCCTCGCTATTCTGGCGGCGGTGAATTTTCTGGCCAATCGCTACGACAAGTCTTACGACGCCACCAAGAACAAGCAGTACAGCCTGTCCGGCCAGACCATCAAGATCGTCAAGGACCTGAAGAGCGACGTCCGCATGATTTATTTCGGCGAGAGCGGCAGCTTCCCGAACGCGCGCGATCTGCTGGACCGTTACTCAGCGCTGTCCACCAGGCTGCGCGTGGATTACATCGATCCGAATAAGAAACCGACAGTGGCCAAAGCCGCCGGTTACCGCCAGGATTCGCCGGTGGTGGTGGAGAACGGTCCGCGCCACGAAGGCGCCAAGAGTTTGACCGAAGAGGAAATCACCGGCGCGTTGATCCGCGCGCTCAAAAGCGGCGAACGCAACGTCTGCTTCATGACCGGGGCGGGCGAACACTCGATCGACGATCAGGACCGCGAGGGCTTTTCGATTCTCAAGGCGCTGCTGGAGCGCGACAATTACAAGTCACGCGCGGTTTCGCTGCGGCCCGCCGCGGCGGCCGACGCCGGCACGCCCGAAGCTGGGAAGCCCGATGCCGGCAAGAAAGTCGAGATCGGGCAGGCCGCGCCGTCGGGACCGGTCGAGGTACCTAAGGATTGCACGGTGCTGGTCTCCGGCGGCCCGACCGCCGATTATCCGGCGCCGGTGGTGGCGGCTATCAAGAGCTATGTGGAAGACGGCGGACGCGCCATCTTCATGTTCGACAACGTGCTCCGCATCGGCCGCTCCGAACCCGCCGCTCCCAACGACGAACTGGCCGCGCTGCTGGCAACCTGGGGCGTCACCGTCAACAAAGACCTGGTGCTCGATTTAGGCGGCCTGGGGCAGATCTTCGGCTTCGGTCCGGAGATCCCGGTGGTGCTGCAATATGAATCGCATCCGATTACGCAGCCGCTGACGCGCATTCCCACCGCGTTTCCGCTGACCCGGTCGCTCGAGATCAAGAGCGAAGGGAAGAGCTCGGTGAGCAAACTGGTGGCGACCGGCGAAGATAGCCTGGCTACCGCCGAGATCGGACCCGGCGGTGCGGTGGATCCCAAGAAAGGCAGGAAGGGACCACTGACCCTGGTGGCCGCGGGTTCTTATTCGGGAACCAAGCAGGGACGGTTCGTGGTGAGCGGCACCTCGATTTGGGCGGTCAACAGCCTGGCCGGCTCGCGCCAGCTCGGCAACCGCGACCTGTTCGTGAATGCGATCAACTGGCTGTCTTCCGACGAGGACCTGATTTCGATTCGTCCCAAGACGCCCGAGGATCAGCCATTGAACCTCGGCGGGCAGCGGCTCGCCCTGCTGTTCTGGCTGAGCATCTTCATCTTTCCGCTGACGGTGGTGGCGTTCGGCTTGGCCACCTGGTGGAAGCGGAGGTAACCGATGAAGCCGAAGGGACTGCTGGTAGCCGTTGTTCTTTTGGCTGCGCTGGGCGGCGCCATCTGGTACTCGAACAAGAAGCAGGCGCAAAAGGAAAAAGCGCCCGCCGACGCGAGTCCCAAGATCGTGTCCATTCCGGAAGACCGGTTTCGCGAAATCCGCCTCCAGAAGGCCGGCGCCGAGCCGATCGTTCTCAGCCACGACAGCGGCAAATGGGCGCTGACCGCGCCGCAGCCGCTTCCGGCCGATCCCGACGCTTCCGCTTCGCTGGTCGGCGCGCTCGCTTCGGTGAGCGCCGACAAGACCATCGACGACAACCCCACCGACCTGGCCGGTTACGGACTGGCCAGCCCGGCCTTGCAAGCGCAGGTGATTGAGAAGGACGGCAAGCAGGTGCAACTGGCGATTGGCGATGACACGCCGACCAACTCCGGCGCTTACGCCAAAGTGTCCGGCGACCACCGCGTGTACACGGTGGCAAGCTACGTCAAGACCAGTCTCGACAAGACCGTCAACGACCTCCGCGACAAACGGTTGCTGGTCTTCGAATCCAACCGGCTGACGCGCGTGAAACTGGCCGGCAAGGGTCCGGCGATCGTGTTCGGCAAGAACGGGGCGAACGAGTGGGAGATTGTGGAACCACGCCCGCTGCGCGCCGACAGCGGACAAGTGGAAACCCTGCTCGGCAAACTGCGCGACGCCAAGATGGATCTCGGCACGGCGCCGGAAGAAGCGGCCAAGAAGTTCCCGGCCGCCGCCGTTGTGGCGCTGGCCGTGGTTACCGATAGCTCCGGCTCCCAAGCCATCGAGGTGCGCAAGGACAAGGACAACAATTACTATGCCCGGAGCTCCGCGGTGGCTGGTGTGTACAAGGTCGCATCCGACACCGGCGAGGGGCTGAACAAGGGCCTGGACGATTTCCGCAATAAGAAGCTGTTCGATTTCGGCTTCGCCAATCCCCGTATGCTGGAGATCAAGAACGGCGCCGGCGCCCCCGTGACTTACACCAACACCGGCGACAAGTGGAGCGCGGGGCCCAAGAACATCGATAACGCGAGCGTACAGAACCTGATCGACAAGCTGCGCGATTTGACGGCCTCCCAGTTTGTGGAGCAGGGCGGCGGCCAGCCGGTGTTCGAAGCGAGCGTCGAGTCGAAAGGCAGCGCCAAGGCCGAGCGAGTGATTGTGAGCAAGCAGGGCGAGAAATATTCCGCGCAACGCGAAGGCGAGCCGAGCATCTATGAATTGGATGCCAAAGCCGTGGAGGATCTCGAAAGAGCGGCCGCCGATGTGAAGGAAGCCGCGCCCGAGCCGAAGAAAAAGAAATAAGAGCCACGATTTCGAGCCACGGATGAACACAGATGAACACGGATAAGAAACAAAGAGTTTCGCTTTCTTTACTTATCCGTGTTCATCTGTGTTTATCCGTGGCTAACTTCTTTTTGCAATCATGAACGGTCTTCTCACCGATCTTTACGAACTCACCATGGCGGCCGGGTATTTCCAGGCCGGCAAGGCGGCGGAGGTCGCCACCTTCGAGTTCGCCATCCGCCGGCTGCCGCCCAATCGGAATTATGTTCTCGCCGCCGGATTGCCAGAGGCGGTGGATTACCTGCTGAATCTCAGCTTCACCGCCGAAGAGATCGACTACCTGCGCGGCCTCGCGCAGTTCGCCCGCGCGCCGCGCGAGTTCTTCGATTACCTCCGCGATTTTCGTTTCACGGGCGACCTCTTTGCGGTGCCGGAAGGCACGCCGCTGTTTGCCGGTGAGCCTCTGCTGACCGTTCGCGCGCCGATCATCGAAGCGCAATTGCCGGAGACGTACCTGCTTTCCGCGGTGAGTTTCCAGACGTTGGTCGCCAGCAAGGCGGCGCGGGTAGTGGCCGCGGCGGAGGGGAGATCGGTCATCGAATTCGGCACGCGGCGCGCGCACACCCCCGAGGCGGGCGTGCTGGGCGCGCGGGCGGCGTACCTGGGCGGCTGCGCGGCCACCAGCAACGCCCTCGCCGGGTTCCGCTTTTCCATCCCCGTCGCCGGCACGGCCGGGCACTCCTGGGTGATGTCATTCGCCTGCGAAGACGGGGCCTTCCGCAAGCTGCAAAGCGCGCTGGGAGAGAACGCGGTGCAACTGCTGGACACCTACGACGTGGCCCAGGCCGCGCGGCGGGTAGCGGCTTTAGGGCGTCCGCTCTGGGGCGTTCGCATCGATAGCGGCGATTTTCTCGAGTGTTCGCGGCAGGTGCGCGCCATCCTGGACGAGGCCGGCTTGCAGGAGGCGCGGATCATGGTGAGTGGCGATCTGGACGAATATCGTATCCGCGAGCTGCTCGCCGCCGGCGCGCCGATCGATGCCTTCGGCGTCGGCACGCAGATTTCCGTTTCCGCCGATGCGCCCTCGCTCAGCGGCGTCTACAAAATGGTGGAGATGGAAATCGGCGGCATCAAGCGCTACACCGCCAAGTACAGCGACGACAAGAGCACCATTCCGGGCGCCAAGCAGATTTTCCGCGACGTGGCGCGCGACGTGGTGGCGCGCTCCGGAGAGTGCGGGCGTGGCGAGGCGCTGCTGCGGCCGGTAATCCTCGGCGGCCGGTTGGTGGAACCGCTGCCCGCGCTCGAACAGGCTCGCGAGCGCGCCCGCGAATCGGTGGCCCGGCTTTCGCCCGCGCTGCGCCAACTGGAAACTACAGACCCGTGGCCGGTGATCTACAGCCGCGAGTTGCGCGCGCTGATGGAGCAGACGCGCGCGAATCTGATGGGGACGGCGCCGGCGTCATGAGAAACGTTTTTTTCGACATCGATACTCAATTGGATTTCGTCACTCCGGCGGGCGCCCTCTACGCGCCCGGCGCGGAGCGCATCATCGCGGTAGTGGCGCAGCTCAACCGGCACGCCGGCGCCAGTGGGATCGTCCTGATCTCGACCACCGACGCCCACGCGGAGAATGACGCCGAATTCGGGCAATGGCCACCGCATTGCGTTGCCGGCACGCTGGGCCAACACAAGCCGCAAGCCACGCTGCTCGAGAAATCCGTCGTGGTGCCCAACCGCGACGGCTTGCCGGACACCGCGGACGCGGCGCAGATCATCGTCGAAAAGCAGACAGTGGACCTGTTCGAGACCCTCACCATCGCGCCGCTGCTCGAGCGGCTGGGCGCGGACCGCTTTGTGGTTTACGGGGTGGTGACGGAAGTCTGCGTCTGGCGCGCGGCGCGCGGTTTGCTGCGTCGCGGAAAGCCGGTGACGATTGTGACCGATGCCGTGCAGGCGCTGCGACCGGAAGCGGGAGAACGCGCGCTGGCAGAGCTGCGCACCACCGGCGCGACGCTGGCAACGGTGAGCGAAGTGCAGCGCATTGGCGCGTAAAACACTCCGGCAGTAGGACAGGCGATCGGTTTTTGTCGCCTGTCTTCCGCTGGCAGCGACAGGCCACAAAAGGCGATGGCCTGTCCTACCTTGCTGTTGCGTTTCGCCGCTGGACGAAACTAAGAACCGTCAGCGCCAGCGCGGCGGCCAGCATCGAACCATCGCGCAGAAGCGTCTTCCAGGAAATGATGTCGTTCGCTCCGAAGCAGCCGCAATTGATCTCCATCCCTTTGGCGTATGCCCGTACCATCAGGCCGAAGAAAACCGCCAGCAACAGCGCGGTAGCCGCGGACGCGCTGCGCAGACAGAAACCGGCGATCAGCAGCAGGCCCACCGCCAGCTCGAACCAGGGCAGCGTTCGCGCCACCAGTTCCACCGCCTTCAGCGGCAGCAACTGGTAGGAATCGATCGACATCGCGAACAGCTCCCAAGGGGTGCGCAGCTTGGTCCAGGCGGCATAGACGAACACAGCACCGAGGGCGATGCGCAGCACCAGCATGACCGCGCGCAGAGTCTTACTTGAGGAGGTCATCGATCAAGCTTTTCAGTATCGCGTAATTCAGCGTGCCCGAAACCGGATAGGTCTTACTGCCGCGCGACACTACCAGCGTGGGAGTCGAAGTCACCGGGACTGCATGGCCGAGATTCACCTCGCGCAGAATCTCGCCCAATACGGAAGGGCCGTCCGCGGCGGCCTTCACCTTCTTCTGCTGCGAAAGAGTCAGCACGCTGGCCACTGTATCCCACACCTTACCGTTCACCGACCAGGCGAACTGGTCGCGGAATAGCGCATCGGCCACGGGCTGATACAAGCTGAGACGCGCCGCGGCAACGGCGTAGTTGGCGGCCTCGCGCGAGTGCGCGTGGATGGGCAGAGGGAACTCGCGATACACCAGGAAGACCTTGCCGGTGGCCACGAAGTCCCGCTGCAACTGCGGCAGGCTCCTGTCGTGGAACACCTTGCACGCGGGGCATTCGAAATCGCTGAAGATCTGAACGGTCACCGGCGCCGACGGGTTGCCCGCCGTCTTGTTCGGGTCGATGTCGCTCACCGCCGCCAACGCCGGCCACAGCAGTAACAGCGCCAAGGCGCCAAGTCTCATATTCATATAGTACTGGGCATCCGCGCCGAAAGCCGGCCTATTGGCCGAGGTAATGATTCAGCACGCTCGAGAGCAATTCGTAGTTGGGCACGCCGCCCGGCAGCATGAAGCGCCTGCCGCCGGCGGTAATAAATATAGACGGGGTGCGATCGACATTGTCCCGCGTGGCCTCGTCGATATCGTGCCGCACCTCGGCCTCGACGCCGGGATCTTTGGCGAGCGCCTGCACTTTTTTCTGTTCGGCCGCCGTCAGCACGGTAGCCACGGTCTCCCACACCTGGCCGTTGATCGCCCAGGTAGCCTGGCTCTTCCACAACGCATCGGCAACCGCCGAGTACTTGCCGATGCGCGCCGCCGCGGTGGCGTAAAGGGCGGCCGCGCGCGCGTAAGGGTGGCCCGAGCCAGCCAGCGGAAACTCGCGGTTCACCAGGCACACACGGCCGCTCACCACGTAGTCGCGCACCAGCAGCGGGACGAGATCGTCATGCATCTCCTTGCAGTGCGGGCAGTCGAAGCTGCTGAACACTTCGAGCACGATCGGCGAATTCGTTCCACCCAGGGTCTTGCCCGAGTCGAAGGAGGCGGCAATCGCCAGGCAGGGGAGCAAAGCGGCGGCCAAGACAGTGCGTTTCATGTATATCTCAATTGTACGCGACGCGGGCGGCGGTGGGGCGTGCTTTAGCTTAAGGGTTGTGCCAGGAGGAGCTGCGAGAGGGGCGCGGCGCGGGCGTGCTACATTAGCGCTGTGACAGGCATATGGGGCACATAGAACGGAGAGGGTACCGCTGGTGTACTGGATCCGCCACTTAGTGGGCAATGGCCTCCGTCTTCTACTCCACCCGAGCGTATTGGGGCGCTTCGCTCTGCTCGGTGCGTTTCTGCGTATCGAATTCAAACGCAAGATTCTGGTGGAACTCTGCGGCAGGCGCCTGACCTCGGAACACGTCTTCGGGCAGATCATCCATTTTTCCGATTACAGCATCTTCGCGCTGGTGTTTGGCGAGGTGTATCTGAGTGGCGTTTACTACTTCCCGGCGCGTGTGGCGGCGCCGTTGATCATCGACGGAGGCGCCAACATCGGCGTCTCTCTGGCTTACTTCAAGACCATCTACCCTGGCTGCCGGGTGCTGGCGTTCGAACCGAATGAGCGGAATTTCGAACTGCTGCAGAGAACCGTGCGGGCGAACGGCTGGACTAATACCGAGACATACCCATTCGGGCTGCATCGCACCGCCGGCGAACAGTGGTTCTTCGATTACAACGGACTCCCGGGCTCTCTCTCGGGCGGCTTTTGGGAGCCGGCGGAAGCGGGGCCGGCGAAGAGCAAGACGATGGTGCGGACGGTTCGGCTCTCCGACTACATCAACGAAGACGTCGACCTGCTGAAACTGGATGTCGAGGGATCGGAGATGGCAATTCTGGAGGATCTGATGGCAGCGGACAAGTTGGAGCGGGTCCGGCAGATCATCGGGGAATACCATCACCACGTGAAGCCGGATGATGATAGGCTGGGCGAATTCCTATCTCTGCTGGAGCGCGCGGGCTTCGGATACCATCTCTGCGCCGCGCTGCCGCTGCCGTTTCCCCAGCGGCAGGCGCAGAACTTTATGTTTAGCGCTTACCGGAAAGCGGCGGGATAAGTCCCGACGCGATTCAGGCTGTTTCCCGCCTGTTTCCCGGTGGGAACGATCGTTCCCACGGCGGCGGGCTAAGTCACTGAAAACAATAAAATCCAGTTCTCAAAAGTGGGACCAGTCGTGCCCATTTTGCTTCTGGCCGGCGGGCCGCCCAAACTGCCTGCCTCCCAATCCGAGTGTGGCATAAGGGGAATGCGGAGACGGCGTCCGGAGTACTGGAACAAGGTGTAAAGCATGTGGGGACAGGGGTTTGGGAAAATTTAGAGGGGTGGTGAACGGCACCGAGCGGCTGGTCACTGTGTCCAATCCCCTTGTCCAGCGCTTGCGTGTAACTACAAAAAGAGCTACATTCGAGAATGAAGTACGAATGGGACGAAGGGAAGAATCGGAGGAACATCGCCAAGCATGGCATCAGCTTCGAGGATGCCGAGCAGGTGTTTTCCGGGCCTTGCGTCACGTTCGAAGACAGCCGCTTTGATTACGGAGAGGAACGGCTGGTCACTTTGGGCCTGCTGGCCGGGAGGCTGGTCGTAATAGCCCATTCACCGCGCGACGAGGGAACGCGCATCATCTCCATGAGGAAGGGGAACCGGCGTGAACAAGAAATCTATCAAAAGCGACTTGGCACGGATTGACCGGATGCGGGACGCCGATATCGACTACTCGGACATTCCGCCGCTCGACAAGACGTTTCTCAAGAAGGCAATCACGGCTTGGCCCCCGGTGAAGAGGCAATTGACGATTCGGCTGGACGCGGACGTGCTCGATTGGCTCAAGGGTCAGGGCAAGGGCTACCAGACGCGCATCAACCACATTCTGCGCGTTGTGATGGAGAGCCAGCCGCCAGTTCGTCGGTAGGTCTCCCTGATTCGCGGTGATTGGTACGGGCAACGTGAAGGACAGCGCGCCCGTGTCATGATCCCAACGTGATCCGCTGTTGAAAGAAGACCTCCAGTTGCCGTGCCCCATGTACGATGGCGATGATCTGCACCGGCGTCGTTTCCCAGCGATAGGCGATGACGTAGGAGTAAACCGTCCAGAAGCGGTGTCGCGAGTCGGCCAGGTCTTCGCGGTGGCGGCCCACCTTCGGCGTCTGCCCCAAGCCTGCGAACGCATCGTAGAGCCGCGCAACAACCTGGTCCGCGCTGTCGATGCTGTCTTCGGCGATGTAGTTCCAAATCTCGATGAGGTCCGCCCGCGCTTCCGGCGTGAGGACAAACCGCCGCCAGCTCACGTGCTGGCGGCCCGGCGCCGGGCACTTAGCTGGCGGATCTCCTCAAACACGGCATCTCCGTCGAGCAGCTCGCCACGGTCTGCCTGTTCGATGCCGCGCCGTATCCTGGCTCGCAGCTCTGCGAGGGCGGCCTCGCGCGCCTGCTCGCGCTCTTCGAGCAGGCGGAGGCCTTCGCGCACCACCTCGCTCGCAGTTTGAAACAGGCCGGAGGCCACGCGGGACTGGACGAATTGCTCTAGTTCTGGGGTGAGGGAGACGTTCATGCTGGTGCGGGTCGGCATGCTCAATTAATGGCACATGACGGGTTCCTGTGTCAATTTGTGTTACAGGGAGGGCGAAACGGTTTGTTGGCGGCGGCCGGCTCGGGAGAATTCGCTTGAGAGGTGGACGAAAGTGTCCAAGTGGTCACTGTTCCCGGTTCCACGAAAACCTGCGCGGTTCAGGCTGTCCCGGCTCTCCCCCAAGGGTCATGGCAGGGGCTACCAAACGCGCATTAACCACATTCTGCGCGTTGTGATGGAGAGCCAGCCGACGCGGCAAGCGCATCGGTAGAACTTCCCGCGCTGTCCCGGTGGTTTCGGTTGCTGCCCCGTTTCCCCTCGTTTTCCTTGTTTTCTTGTCGTAGGGTCACCGTTCTGAAGCCGGCCGAGCTAAGGGGGCTAATTCGGTGAGGCGTTGCCGTGCGAGGGCGCGAATGGTCTGCTCGTATGAACGTTCCCTCGTCTGTTGAATCGCCTCTTGGATTTCGGCCGGGTGGTGCTTATCCTCTGGTTGCGGTTTACGCACCCACTCATTGAGGACGGACACGGCGAGCGCCCAGGGTCCTCCGATGGTGGCGATCAGGTACGACTCTACGTCCGGGAGCGGGTCGGTATTTGGATTCTTCATGCCCCAAGCATACACTCCACGCAAGCCAACGGAGAAGGCCTCGTTCCGGGTACTTTCCCAAGCCCCGCACACAGGTTCACTTCTTTGGGTTCACGGAGAGGTAAGCGTTGAGGAATTTATCCACCAGCTCCTTTATGTCGTCTCTGACCTCGAGGAGGTTGTTCATCCCGATGGTCACAATGTATGACGTTGACCACGTCGGCGCAGTGACAGAAATGGACTGCTCGCGCGCAAGAAGAACCCGTTGGTTCAGGCTGACTTCGACATAAAGCCCGTATACACCGGCACCGCTCAGCACCGAGGTCACAGAAACATACAGTGTGGGCTTCCGGGTAGCGCAGTCGATTCGGGTGCAGTCAGGACCTTGACTCCAGCCAGTCGGAGCTTCAGCTCAACGTCAGTCCGGATATCCTCCTCGTGCAGGCCACCCTGTCTTGCTTGTTCCTTCAGGTTTTCAACTACGACGCTTATGCCGGAAATGCCCCGGAGGGTCTGCCGTGAGAGTACATCGTCGGCTGCCGCCGGGCGGACGGTGACCAGGACAAGGGGGAGAACGAGGGCGGCGGGTCCCCAGATTCGTGAGAGTTTCATTTTGGACTCCCGTGTCCTGTTCAGTATAACCCGTGGCCGGTGGAAGGGCCGGTCGACCAGCGAGGGCGCCAGCCCAAGCCACAACGGTAGGGGACCCATGGGGACAGTAACCAATTACCCCGTTTCGTAACGGTTGCCAGTGCTTCCCGCGCGCACCGCGCCGGCCACTTCACCCCATCGCCCGGATCTGCGCAAGCGCCTTCTCCATGCCCTGTCGCGCGGCTTCTGAGAGCGGGGCGCCTAGGTCGAAGGATTCTCCGCCGATGCCGATCAGGATGGCCTCGGGGGCTTTGCCGTAAACTTCCAGTGCCAGGCGAAGCAGGGATCCGGGCGAGCACCAGTGGGTGGATGCGCTTTCGCCATCGACCGGCATCATCTGAACCTCGCCGGGCGGCAGGTCTGCACGCGCGTCGATGAAGATGACGCGCTCCTCAGATGCCAGGCGCTCGGCTAACTCAGGGACTAACTGCTGCACGGCTAATCCGCCCAGGATGGTGGCCAGTTGCGGACCTACGGCGTCGTCGCCGCGCAGGGAATTGCCGTAGCCGAGAATCAATGGCGGGCGGCGTGGCGCGCGCAGTCCTGCGTGCTGCGTCGAGATTCGTCTCGACGTTTTCCTGCTGCGAGGTGGGTGCCGTCGCGCGGAGGTAGGACGGACGATCGGTTTTTGTCGTCTGTCAACTTGCTGCACTTTGGCGCGCGATGACAGACCACGAAAGGCGATGGTCTGTCCTACCGCGAGGAAACGTCGAGACGACTCTCGACGCTGCAGGCTTGACAGCCCGCGCCACGGCGGTGTGCGCCAGGACGGTACGGGCAAGAGGTTACAGCTCTTACGTGCGTGCCTCATCGAGCAGCGACCCATCGGGCGCGCGCAACTCGACGGCGACTGGGGTTGCGCCGCCGGCGTGCGTGGAGCAGCTCAGACACGGGTCATAGGCCCGCACCACAGCCGAGACGCGGTTCAGCATGCCTTCCTGCAGCTTTCCGCCATCGACAAAATGCTTGGCCGTTTCTTCCACGCTGCCGGCGATCGCCAGCGCGTTGTGTCCGGTGGCCACAATCAGGTTGGCCCAGACGATGCCGCCATCTTCGTTCACTTTGTAATGATGGATGAGGGTTCCGCGCGGAGCTTCGATCACGCCGATTCCCTCGAGCGCGTTCACGCCGGCCCGCGCCCGCACGTGAGTGTCGAGGATCCGCGGATCTTGCAGCAGCACTTCCATTCGCTCCAGCGCATACAGCGCTTCAATCAGACGCGCGTAGTGATAGAGGAACGAACTGCGCGGCGTCCGCCCGAAGCGCTCGCGGAATTCGGCCAGCTCTTTATCCGCCTCCGGCGTGCCGCAGCGGTCGGCGACGCTCAATCGCGCCAACGGACCTACGCGATAGATACCCGCCGGAAACCCGCGCGGCCGGAAGTACGGCGACTTCATGTAGGAGTCTTTGGCGGATGCTTCGGCGATGTAGGTCGCGTAGTCTTCGGCCGGAATCTGGTCCTCGACCACGGCGCCCTCGGCGTCGCGGAAGCGCAGCCCGCCATCGTAGAGCGCGACCGCGCCGGAGCGATCCACCAGACCCGCGCTCATCATCGGCGCGGTGCCGAAGTTCTTGATTTCTTCGTCGAAGCGATCCAGCACGCTCTTGAAAAGCGCGAGCGCCCGCCGCGCAATTTCCTTGGCCTGGGGCAGGCCGGCGAGCATCTCGCTCCGCCCGGCGGCGCTGAGCGGTTCCTTCATTCCACCCGGCACGATCCACGACGGGTGCACACGCTCCTTGCACAGAATTTCAATCGCGTGCTGCCCGAACTTGCGCAGCTCGATGCCATCGCGCGCCAGCTCGGGATGCTTTTCAATGACGCCGATCACGTTGCGCTTGGCGATGTCGGAATCGAAACCGAGCAGCAGGTCCGGCGATGACAGGTGAAAGAAGCTCAGCGCGTGGGACTGCACGAATTGCGCATAATGGACCAGTTCGCGGAGCAGCGCGGCCGCCTTGGGAATCCGCACGGCGAGGATGGCGTCGCACGCCTTGGAAGACGCCAGCAGATGACTGATGGGGCAGATGCCACAGACGCGCGAGGTGATCCCCGGCATTTCGTAAAACGGGCGGCCTTCGGTGAACTTTTCGAACCCGCGGATCTGCGTCACGTGGAACTGGGTGCGCGCCACCTTGCCATCGTCTCCCAGATGGATGGTAATCTTTGCGTGCCCTTCAATGCGGGTTACCGGATCGATGGTGATACGTTTCATGCGGGAGTCTCCTACCCGAACTTCAACTTGGCGCTCGAGTCGGGCTTTCGCCCGGCGAGCAGGTCGCCCAAAACGCCGAGGATAGCCTTGGCCGGGGGCGGGCATCCGGGCAAATACAGATCCACTTTCACGAATTCGCGCACCGGCCGCGCCTGGGGCAGCAGCGCCGGCACGCCATCGGTCGGCACGCCCTTGGCTGCCGACACGCCTTCGATGTAGATCGATTGCAGCATCTTCTGCACCGGCAGGCCGTTCCGCATGGCGGAGACGTTGCTGGTGACCGCGCAATCGCCCAGCGCCACCAGGGTCCGCGTCCGGCTACGGATTTTCTGCAGCTTCTTCAAATCTTCCTGGCTGCTCACCGCGCCTTCCACCAAGGTGACGTCCACGCCCTCGGGAAACTCCTGCGCATCCACCAGGGGGCCATATACCAGGTCCGCCTTGCCCGCCACGTCGATGATGGCGGCGTCGATATCGAGCAGCGACATGTGGCAGCCCGAACAGCCGTCCAGCCACACTGTCGCCAGCTTCAGCCGGTTCATGGGCGGGCTCCTTTCGCGAGCGCCAGGGCGCTGATGTTTTCGTGGCGCTTGGTCATCTCTTCCACGGCGAACCCTTTCTCGATCAACGCACCGGTCGGGCAGGACTGAACGCACTTACCGCAGTTGGTGCAACTCGATGCCGATCCCCAAGGCTGGTTCATCTCGCTGGTGATCCGGCACTTAATCCCGCGGTTGGTCACCTCCCAAACGTGCGCTCCTTCGACTTCCGCGCAGACGCGCACGCACCGGGTGCACAGCACGCAGCGGTTGTGATCCAGCACGAAACGGGTGTGCGAGAGATCCACCGGCAGCCGCGGATAATTGTACGGATACCGCACGCTGCTGACGCCCAGCGATTTGGCGAGCGATTGCAGCTCGCAATGGCCATTCGACACGCACACGGAACAAACGTGGTTGCGCTCCACGAGGAGCAGTTCGATCACCATCCGCCGGTATCGCGTAAGCTGCGCCGAGACCGTGGTCACCGACATGCCATCCTGCGCCGGCGTGGTGCAGGCCGGCAGCAGGCGACCAATGCCCGCCACCTCCACCACGCACAAGCGGCAGGCTCCCACCGCGGTGAGCCCGTCCATGTGACAGAGCGTCGGGATCTCTTTCCCGGCTCCTTCCGCCGCTTCGAGGATGGTCATTCCCTCGGTGGCGCCCACCAGCTCGCCGTCAATCCGGATCGAGATTTTCTTTTGCGCCATGGTTATCTCCCACCCACCGCTTTCACGTCACAGCGCAGGCACCGGCACGCTTCCTCGTGAGCCTCCTCGGGCGTCAGCCCGATCACCACCTCCTCGACGCCTTTCACCCGTTCGTGTGCCGGAAGTTGGCTCGGATGGTGACGGCGGCTCTCGCTCGGCTGCACAGGCGCCTCCTGCGCGTACTCAAATTCCGGAAACAGCTTCGCCCAGCGGCGCACGCCCATCAACCGCTCGTCGATGTTGCGCGCCGCTTTCTTTCCGTAACCCATCGCGTTGGAGAGATTCGAAGCGCCGCTGACCACGTCGCCGCCGGCGAAGAACCGCGGCCGGCTGGTCTCCATCGAGTAGCGGTCTATCTCGATGGTTTTTTGCTCGCTGATTTTCAGACCGGAGGCTTGCAGCAGGTCCATATCCACGGCTTCCCCGACGGCCAGAATTACGCTGTCGCACTCGTAGCGCTGAATCTCGCCGGTGGGAACCGGCTTGCGGCGGCCCGAGGAATCGTACTCGCCCAGCTTGGTTTTCACCACCTCGAGCGCCTTCACGTGCCCGTCCGGCGTCCCGATGATGCGGTGCGGCGCCGCCAGGAACAGGATTTTGGCGCCTTCATCCTCGGCTGCCAGCGTCTCCTCTTCAATAGCGGGCATGTCTTTCCGCTCGCGGCGATACACGATCAGCGCCTCGGCTCCCATGCGCAGAGCCGTGCGCGCCGAATCGATGGCCGCATTGCCGCCGCCGATGATCGCCACTTTACGGCCGAGCAGGATTTCCTCCTGGCGCGCCACCGCTTCCAGGAACGGCAGCGCCGGCCACACGCCTTTCAATTCGGTGCCCGCCAGATACACCCACGATTCCTTCCAGGTTCCGAAGGACAGGAAGACCGCGTCATACCGGTCGTCGAGCTCGTGCAGCGGCAGGTCGAAACCGACCCGCGTATCGAATACGAATTTGACCCCCATCCGCTCGATGAGCTGGATCTCTTTTCGCAGCACGTCCTTGGGCAGCCGGTATTCCGGCAGCACATACCGCAGCATGCCGCCGGCCTCGGCTTTGCTCTCGTACACGGTGACGTCGTGACCGAGCATGGCCAGGTAGTACGCCGCGGTCAGGCCGGCCGGCCCGGCGCCCGCCACCGCGATCTTGCGCCCGCTCGGTTGGAATCGCCGCGCCACCACCCGCGCATTCAGCTCTTCATATCGATCGGAGGCGAACACCGAGTCGGCGATCAGCCGGTGCACATCGCGCATGTTCACCGCTTCGTCCAGCGTCTGGCGGCGGCACCGGTTGTCGCACGGATGCTGGCATACGCGGCCGGTGGATGCCGGCAGCGGATTGTCGATCACCACCGATTCGTAAGCCTCATCCAGCTTGCCTTCCTTGTAGAGTTGCAGGAAGCGCGGGATGTTCATGTGGAGCGGGCAACTGTTCTCGCAAGGCGAAAGCACCAGCTCTTCGCAGACGCCCGCCCGGCAGCGCCGCGCCACGATGTGGTCTTCGAATTCGTGGCGGAAGTGGCGCAGCGCGGTCAGCACCGGGTTGGGCGCCGACTGGCCCAGCCCGCACAAGGAGCAGTCGCGAATCATCCGGCCCAGGTCTTCGAGCACCTCGAAATGCTCGTGCGTGGCGACGCCCTGCGTAAACGAGTTCAGAATCTTCAGCGCTTTATCCAGACCCACGCGGCAGGGCACGCACTTGCCGCAGGATTCGGAATGAGTGAATTCGATGAAGAACCGCGCGACGTCCACCATGCAGTTGTCTTCATCCATCACCACCATGCCGCCCGACCCCATGATGGAGCCGATCTGCGCCAGGCTTTCGTAATCCACCGTGGTGTCGAACATCTCATGCGGGATGCAACCGCCCGATGGGCCGCCGGTCTGCACGGCCTTGATGGCCTTCCCGGCGATGCCGCCCTCGCCGATGTCGTACACCAGCGTCTTCAGCGGCGTTCCCAGCGGCAATTCCACCAGCCCGGAGTTGGTTACCTTGCCGACCAGCGAGAACACCTTGGTTCCCGCGCTCTTGGTGCTGCCGGTTTCGGTGAACCATGCGGCGCCTTTGGTGACGATGGGCGCGATGTTGTACCAGGTCTCGACGTTATTGATGTTGGTTGGCTTGCCCCACAACCCCTTCTGCGCCGGAAACGGGGGACGCGGGCGCGGCCGGCCGGCCATGCCTTCGAGGGACGCAATGAGAGCCGTCTCCTCACCGCACACGAAGGCTCCCGCGCCTTCCACCATCGAGATATCGAACTGGAACCCGCGTCCCAGGATGTTTTCGCCCAGGATGCCGTATTCGCGCGCCTGCTCGATGGCGCGTTCCAGCCGGTGGACCGCCAGCGGATACTCGGCGCGCACGTAGACGATGCCTTCGGTGGCGCCCATCACGTAAGCGCCGATGATCATGCCTTCGATCAACGAGTGCGGGTCGCTCTCGATTTCGTTGCGGTTCATGTAGGCGCCGGGGTCGCCTTCGTCCGCGTTGCAGATGATGTATTTCTGGCTGGCCTTGTTCTTGGACAGGAACTCCCACTTGTTGCCGGTGAGATATCCGGCGCCGCCGCGTCCGCGCAGTTTCGAGGCCTTGATCTGCTCGATCACCGCCTCCGGGTGGCCTTCGATGAGGACCTTATATAAGGCCTGGTAGCCGCCCACCGCCATGTACTCTTCCAGGTCGTCCGGATCGACGAAGCCGCAATTGCGCGTGACGATCTTCTTCTGCCCGCGGAAGAACGGAACCTCATCCCAATTGCGCAGCTCCGGCCAGGCGGCTCCGTATTTGATGTGCGAGGTGATGTGGTCCCATTCCTCGATCTTGCAGTAGGCCAAGTCCGGCGTCACGTTGCCGGTCGCCACATCGTGCAGGATGCGCGTCACATCGCTCGACTGCACGCGGTGCAGGATCACCAGCGGCCGTCCCGGCAGGCGCACGGAGACCAGCGGCTCCTCCGAGCAAGGCCCCAGGCAGCCGACGCTGGCGAGCGACACGTCCGCGCCGCCGCGGTCGATCTGCTCGGCGAAGGCGTGGTACAGACCCTCGGCGCCGTTGCCACGCCCGCAGGTGCCCATGCCGACCGCAATGCGGGCGCGCGCCGGCACCAGTTTCGCCAAACCGCGCTCGCGCACTTCGCTAAAAGCGTTGATATCGAGAATCCGCGTCATCGGTCGTGACCCTCGGCGATGGCCGCCACTTCGCGCGTCAGCGTCCGCTCGTTCACGTGGCCGCAGATACGATGGTCGAGTTCCACCACGGGCGCCAAAGCGCATTGCCCGAAGCATGCCACGGTGCGAATGGTGAATTTTCCGTCCGGCGAGGTGGGCGATTCGTCTTCGCCGCCGCCGATCCCCAAATCCAGCCGCACGCTTTCGAGCAGGCTGCGCGAGCCACGCGTGTGGCACGCGGTTCCGCGGCAGATGCAGATGGTGTGCTCCCCTTGCGGCTTCAGGTTGAACAGCGCATAGAAGGTGGCCACGCTGTAGATCCGCGCCGGCGGGATCTTCATCGCCGTTGCGATGTAGCGCAGGGTCGCCTCCGGGAGATACTTCTGGGGATGACGGTTCTGGACGGCTTCCAGGATGGCCAGCAACGCGCCAGGACGGCCGTTGCGGCTGGCAATCACCTGGTCGATGAATGCTGCTTCCATGGCCCCAAAATAGCACCTAGACGTCCTAAATGGGAGGGGGTGGGGCCGGCGCCTCTAGGATTTGGCGTGGCTTGAGGCGTCCGGCGGGGAGCAGCCGCCAACCTCGGCCCGGGTTTCGTCTAGAATGAAGTTGAGTTATGCCTAGCCGTTCAAGCTCAGAGATGCGGAAGCCCGCAGTGCCGGACCGGCCCGCCGGCCGGTCAGACGAGGACTCCCTTGCCTATGAGCTTGTGGCGGCGTTGACCGAACAGGAGATCCTCAAGCGCTTCTACCTAGACGAGCAATCGGCGGTCGAGATTTGCGCTGTCATGGGTATCACAGAGACGCAGTTCCGGCTGATCAAGTCGCGGCTCATGGCCAGGATTGTTGAGTTGAGCCGAATGGTGCCTGTCCAGAGAGACACCCGTGCCAGGACCGTGACAACTCGGGCAACCCGAGCGAAAGGTGCCACCGCTGACATCGGTCGCCTCGTGCCCGTCGTGGCGCATGCGGTAGCGGTATTCGGAGACGAACACAAGGCCTCGCACTGGCTGGCGACGCCGCTGGCCCTGCTCGGCAACCAGAGCCCGGCGCATGTCCTTGCTCGAAGCGGCGGCGTCGAAGCCGTCGACCGAATCCTCACTCGCATCGAGCACAATATTCCGTCGTAGATGCCTCGACCTATCTACCGAGTCTGCCGAGCGACTTATGCGCGCCTGGACGGCGAGGGTGCGAAACTGGTTGGCGGGCGATGGAACTCGCCCGGCAGATCGGTGGTGTACATGGCCGAAACTATCTCGCTAGCCGTGTTGGAGAATCTGGTGCACATGGCAGGTGAGGATTTTCCAACCGGTTATGTCGTAGTTGAGGCGGTCGTGCCCGAGGACATCCGGATGCTGACGGAAGAAGATCTGGTAACCCGGTTCGGTGGCGCCAGTCAGCAACAACTCGGCGACCGATGGATCGACTCGCGTGCTTCGGCGGTTCTTGAGGTTCGCTCCACAATTGTTCCCCTCGAACATAACTATCTGCTGAACCCACAGCATCCCGGCTTCGCGGGAATAGCCGTGCGGCCGGTGGTTCCATTCGTCTTCGATGACCGCCTTATGCGGCCGCGGAATCCACGCTGAGGCACCTTCGGAACCCTTGCGCGTTATTCTTGTTACAGCATGACGCCCGTGGCACTGACCATCGCCGGATCCGATCCTACCGGCGGCGCCGGCCTGCAAGCCGATCTCAAGACGTTTCACCAGTTCGGCGTCTATGGCGAAGCCGTGGCTACGCTGATCACAGTGCAGAACAGCGTGCGCGTCTCGCGCGTGGAGGTGCTGTCCGCCGGCCTGGTGCGCCAGCAGATTGAGGCTGTCCTCGAGGACATCCCGCCCGCCGCCGCCAAGACCGGCGCGCTCGGTTCGGCGGCGATTGTCCGCGCGCTGGCGCAGGCCGCGCGGCGTTTCGAATTCCCGCTGGTGGTCGATCCGGTCATCTTCAGCACGCAGGGCCCGCCGCTGCTCCCGCCGAAAGCAGTCCGTTGGCTGGCGGAGGAGTTGCTCCCTTTGGCGGCGCTTGTCACTCCCAACATTCCCGAGGCTACCGCTCTTACTGGCATCGCCATCCACGGCGTGGAAGATGCCCGCCGCGCCGCGCTGCGCCTGCATGAAATGGGCGCGCGCGCGGTACTTCTCAAGGGAGGACATCTGCCGGGCGATCCGGTCGATCTGCTGTTTGACGGCTCCACGTGGCACGAGTTCGCCGCGCCACGCATCGCGACGCCGCACACCCATGGCACCGGTTGCGCCTATTCGGCGGCCATCACCGCATGCCTGGCGCTCGGCGTGGCGCTCCCCGAAGCCGTCGCGCGCGCCAAGCGGTGGCTTACGGAGGCCATTCGCACCAACCCCGGGTTGGGCCGCGGCGCGGGGCCGATCAATCATCACGCTGCTATTCTGTAGATGAGTATGACCAGGGTGCAGATCCGCTTCCGCCTACGCCAGCCGCTCAGCGATCGCCTGTTCCAGACGATCGCCAGTGCGCACACGCTCTACGGCATTCAGCGCGTGCAATTGTCGCCGGCTATGGATAGCCTCATGGTGGAATACGATGCCACCCGCCTGCGGCCGGCCGAGGTGGAAGCCGCGCTTTCCGGCGCCGGTATCGCCACCGAACAGGCGTGACGGAGCGCGGGTTGACAGACGAAAGTCCGCTTCGGACCCGAAACCCAGGCGTCTGTCCCACTCTGCCGTCGAGCGCTGGTAGGACAGACCATCGCCTTACGTGGTCTGTCATGTTTCGCCGAAGCACGGGAAATTGACAGACGACAAAAACCGATCGTCCGTCCTACTAATCGATCAGCCCGTTGCGCACGGCGAAGCGCACCAGCTCGTTGATGCTGTGCACGTTGAGCTTTTCCATGATGCGGCCGCGGTGCGCATCCACGGTGTAGACGCTCAGGTTCAAGACGCCGGCGATTTCCTTGTTGGTCTTGCCCTCGGCGAGCATTTGCAGAACCTCGCGCTCGCGGCTGGTCAGCAGGTCGATGGGATTGGTGACGTGGCGGCGATAATCGTCCAGCACGGCGTCGGAAACGGCCGGGCTGAGGTAGCCTTCGCCCGCGGCCACGGCGCGCACCGCGCTCACCAGGTCGGCGGCCACCGAATCCTTGAGCAGGTAGCCGCGCGCGCCGGCGCGCAGAGTCTCGCGCACATACACCGAATCCTTGTGCATGCTGAGCGCCAGCACGCGCGCGTGCGGTGCATTCTCGGCCATGCGGCGGGTGGCTTCGATGCCATTCAGCTCCGGCATGGCGACATCCATCACCACCACGTCGGGCTTGAGCTTGGCGGCCAGCTCGAGCGCCTCACGGCCGTTGCCCGCCTCGCCCACGATCTCCATGTCGGATTGCTCGGCGAGAATCATCTGGAACCCGCGCCTCACCACCGGGTGGTCGTCAGCCAGCAGAATGCGAATCCGTTTCATGGGGGATGGGGAGCCGAACCTCAATTAGAACACCCTGGCCGGGCCGCGAGCGCTCCGTCAGCTCGCCACCGGCGATGCGTGCCCGCGCGCGCATGCCGATCATACCCATGCCGCGGCCTTCCGCCGGCACGCCGGCCAGCCCCTTGCCGTCGTCCTCCACGCTCAGGCGGAGCTCGCGGTCTTCGGCGGTGAGCTTCACCGTCACCCGCCGCGCCACGGCGTGACGCGCCACGTTGGTGAGCGCCTCCTGCGCGATGCGGAACAGGTGAGTTTCGGTTTCGCCGGGCAGCCGGCCGTCGAAGTTCGATTCGAAACGCGCATCGATGCCGGTGCGCGCGGCGAATCCCTCCACCTGCCAGCGCAGGCTGGCTGCCAGTCCGAAATCGTCGAGAATGGTGGGCCGCAGGAGTTGCGACATCTGGCGTACATTGCCAATCGACTCGTCCACCAGGTGCAGGCAGTCGCTCAGCCGCTCCGCGTTCGATTGCCCGCCCGCGGCCAGCGCGGCAAGATTGGTCTTGATGGCGGTGAGCGACTGGCCCAGCTCATCGTGCAGCTCATGCGAGAAGCGCCGCGCGGTGGCCTCCTGGTCCTCCAGCATGTGCCAGGAGACGCGGCCCAGTTCGGCCGTCTGCCATTCCATTCCGCGAATCAACCGCGACACCATGCGCACCGTGATGACGGCGAAGAGCAGCGCCAGCAGCACGCTCGCGCCGGCGAAGATCACGGTGGTATGGAGCAACTCCGAGGTGAGTTGGTTGAGTTGCGCCTGCGCCGCGCCGGCATGGCGGTATTCCCGCTCCACCAGCCGCGCCACCACGGTCATGAAGTCTTCGTGTTCGCGGAACAGTTCGACCGGCGCGAAAGTTTCCGGCTCGTCTTCCGCCAGAATGTGGCGCGCCTCGGCCGAAAACGCGAGCGATGCCTGCTTGAGGCGCGCCCAGAGATCGCGATCCGCCGTGCGGGCGCCTTCGGCCGCGATGCGGGCGGTGTCGGCGTCGGCTGCATCGAGCTGTTTGAGGATGGCGCCCTCGTCCACCGAATCGGGATCGCGCGCCAGCACGGAGAATACCTCGGTCAGGCTGGTCTGCTGGCCGTGCAGCTCGCCAATCAGCCGCCGCGCCACTTCCTGTTCGCCAATCAGGCCGGCGGCGCTCTGCCGGATGGCGTGGATATTGCGGACGGCCACCAGCGCGGCCGCCAGCAACAGGATCACCACCAGGCCGAACCCGGCCGTCAGCACGCGGAAGATGTTGCCGTGGGTGATCGGCTTCGGTTGCATCGCGTTAATCAGTATCGCAACTCGGGCGCCCAGCTTGAATCGCCGGTCCCGGCTATGCGGCGCGTCCAATCCACACTAACAAATCTTAACCGTCATCACCCCGGATTCGGTGCCTGGAATAGCCTGCCGCGGCTATCGTGCTTTTTTCGTACTTGCTCCAATATGGATTTGTAAGCGGGCGATGAGGCCCGCAGAGGAGAAAAAAATGAAAAAGACGCTGTTCGCCATCGCCCTCGCGTTTGCCACCCTGTCGTTCGCCGCGCAAACGCCGGCTCCCGCGCCCGCCGCTACGCCCGCGCCAACCACCAAAACGGCCAAGAGCACTGCCAAGCCGAAGAGCACGAAGACCAAGAGCACGAAGACCACGAAGAAGTCCGCCAAGACCACCGGCTCTTCGAAGGCCTCCGGTAAATCCAAGATTGCCAGCGCGTCGCCCGCAGGCCCGGCCAAGAATTAAGGGCCGGCCGGGAAAATGGCAAGTTCAATCGCCCTTGCGGTCGCGGCCCTGAACGCTATCGGAGTCGCGGCCGTGAGGGAGCGGTTGGCAATGTAGTCGCTTGGCGATTCCTTGTCCTTCTTCCTCACGTCGCCAGCAGCGCCAAAGCCGCCGCGCCCATCACCGCCGCGCAGATCCATCCCAGCACCTTGGCTCCCCGCGAGTTCGCGCGCGCGCCCATTACTTTCTTGCTGCTCGTCAGCAGCACCACCAAAACCACCAGCGGCGGCGCGAGAACGCCATTCACCACGGCCGCCCAGAACAGCATCTTCACCGCATTCCAGCCGGCAAAATCAAGTGCCAGCCCCACCGCCAGCGCGCCTACAATGACCATGTAGAAATGCGCCGCCCGGAGCGGCTTCTTGCTCAGCGATGCTCCTCTCCACGACGCCGCTTCCGCAATGGCATAGGCGCAAGAACCCGCCAGTACCGGGACGCCCAACATGCCGGTCCCGACCAAGCCCAGCGTGAACAGCAAATACGCGCCGTTACCGGCTAACGGCCGCAATGCTTCGGACGCCTGTTTGGCCGTTTCGATGTTCCGCGCGCCATGCGCGTGCAGGGTCGCCGCGGTGGTGAGAATGATGAAGAACATGATCAGATTGGAAAACAGCATTCCCGTGAACACGTCGTTCCTCGCCACGCTCAATTCCAGATTCGTGGAACCGTGCCGCTGCGCCACGGTCGTCTTCCCGTGCTTGCGGTCTTCCTCCACTTCCTGCGACGCCTGCCAAAAAAACAGGTAAGGAGAAATGGTGGTCCCCAGGATCCCCACCAGCACGGCCATGTAGGATCGCGTCCATGCCACGTGCGGCAGAAAAGTTCCGTGCAAGACGGCGGCCCAGTCCGGCCGCGCCAGAAATGCCGTCACGACGTAGGCGAACAGCACCACAGTCAGCCACTTGAAGATGCGGGCGATGAGACTGTAAGAAGTCCAGATCAACAGGCTGGCGATCAGCAAGGCAAAGAAGGGTGTCCAGTAATAGGACGCAATTCCGGATACCATGTGCATCGCATCGGCCATGCCGCCCAGATCCGCGCCGATGTTGAACACGTTCGCGACAATCAGCAGCAGGCAGGACGGCCACAGTACCCACCGCGGATACTGCAATCGGATCGCGCCCCCGAGCCCGCGTCCCGTCACCATTCCGAGCCGCGCACACATCAGTTGCACCGCCGCCATCAGCGGGAAAGAAACCAGGGCAGTCCACAGGAAGGAATATCCGAAAACCGCGCCCGCTACCGAGTAGGTCGAGATTCCCGAAGGGTCGTCGTCCGCCGCGCCCGTAACCAGCCCCGGCCCGAGGTTGGCGAAGAACCGCGGCACCATTCGAAGCTGTTTCGGCCGATTCGCGGCGTTGGCGCCCTTCACACCTCCGAGGCTCGCCACGACTGTCCCCCCCATCACATTCTACGACCCACCAATCCCATGCTTGCAACCCGGCCCGGCGCCAGGGCAGAAGGCGAATGAGCCGTCTTGCCGCCGGATTCTGCGTATATCCGTGTGCGAACACTCATTCTTATTCCCATCTTCCTTGCTCCCGCGCTGTTTGCCCAGAGCCACTCCGCCTGCGATCTGGTGACGCAGGACGAAGCGAACGCCCTGCTCGGCGGCAGCGCCAACCGGTTGGCGATGGGGGCCGTGGCTTGCGGCTACTCGGAGCGGACGCTCGGCGTGCGGTTGACCATCACCGTGACCGACTGGGGCGCCTCGGCCAAGGCAGTCTGGGATAAAGCGAAAGCGACCAGCATGAAGGGTAACTGGCTGGTCGGCGACGAGGCTGGGATGGGCACGTACGCTTATGGAGAACTGATCCGGCGCAGCGCCCAGAGTTCGGCCGGCAAGTGCGGTTTCGAGGCTGTCAAAGGCACCAAGTTGATTACAATCTTCGTCACCGATTCGGCGGAGAAGCAGGATATCGCCGGCAAGAAGGAGATGCTCGACAAGCTCCGGCCGCTGGCGCAAAAGGCCGTGCAGCGCCTCTGACGGCTCAGTCCGGGCTGCCCCACGCCACGCTCCAGCGCGGTTCTCGCGTCACCTCCCGCGGCCCGCCGCACACTCTCCAGCCTTGACCGAAAAAAAGCTTGACTCTGACGTAGCGTCAGGCCTGAGGATGGAAGAGGGAGAAAGTGGCCCCGATGTATCGCGCGCAGGAATTCGCCAAACTGGCCGGCGTGACCGTCCGCGCGTTGCATCACTATGATCGGATGGGGCTGCTGAAGGCGCGGCGGTCGCAAGCTGGCTACCGCCTCTATAGCGACAACGACCTGGCGCGGTTGGAGCAGATTGTGGCGCTCAAGTTCATCGGGGTGCCTCTCAAGCGCATCCGCGGCCTGCTCGAGCGGAAGGGAGATCCGCTCGACGGTGCGCTCCGCGCGCAGCGGCGTGTGCTGGAGGGAAAGCGGCTGCTCCTCGACCGCGCGATAGCCGCCATCGTCGAGGCCGAACAGACCATGAGGAACGGGCAGGCGCCGGAGACAGCGGCACTCAAGAAAATTATCGAGGTGATCGTCATGCAAGACAATCGGAATTGGATGGATCAATACGCCAACGACGCGGCGCGCGCCAAGATCGACGAGCGGCGGAAACTTTGGTCGCCCGAATTGCAGGAGCGCGTCAGCCGCCAATGGGTCGAGCTCATCGCCGAAGTCGAAGCAGCCGCGGAGCATAAGGAAGACCCGGCCGGCGCACACGCCAAAGAGCTGGCGAGCCGCTGGAAGCTGCTGGTGGAAGAGTTCACCGGTGGCGACCCCGATGTCGCTCAATCGGTGAAGAACGTCTGGGCCGATCGAGCCAACTGGCCGGAAGAAGCCCAGAAGCAGGCCCAGCCATTCCGCATCACGCCGGAGGTTTGGGGCTTCATCCAGAAAGCGATGGGAGCGGGGAAGGGCTGACGGCGCCGGCGGCGAGAGTGAACGGGCTGCCTGGGCTGCCTCAGCCCGCTTGTTTTGCGGGTGGCATTCGCATTATCCTGATGAACGCCATGACGCGGAACGATTTCCTGAAGTTTTCCGCCGCCGCCGCGCTTTCCACCGCGGCCACGGCTCAAAACCAGCATCCCAATCGGGACCTGGGTTTCACTGACACGCCCATGCTTCCGGGCATGCCCTGGCATGTGCACGATCCGGCTCGCCCGCATCCCAAAGTGGTGGTTCCGGCGAGCGTGCCCGGCGGTCCGCCTTCGGACGCCATCGTGCTGTTCGATGGCACGGATCTTTCGCACTGGGTGCAGCGCGGCAGGGGCGCCGACACCGGGAAGATGGTTGACCCCGTATGGAAGCTCGGAACCGGCTACTTCGAAGTGCTGGGCAACTCAGGCGACCTGTTGACGCGCGAGAAATTCGGCGACTGCCAGTTGCACGTGGAGTGGGCATCGCCCGCGCCGCCGCATGGCACCAGCCAGGGCCGCGGCAACAGCGGCGTTATATTGATGAGCCGCTATGAGATCCAGGTGCTGGACGCGTGGGAGAACCCGACCTACGCGGATGGACAGACGGCCGCGATCTACGGCCAGTGGCCTCCGCTGGTCAACCCGGCCCGCAAGCCGGGCGAGTGGAACACTTACGACATCGTCTTTGAAGCGCCGCGCTTCACGGGCGACCAGGTAACCAAGCCGGCGTTTGTGACGGTGTTCTACAACGGCGTCGTCGTGCACAACCACAAAGAGATCATGGGCCCCATGGTCTACCGGCAAGTGGCCCACTACACACCCCACGCGAGCGAAGAATCGCTGCTGCTGCAAGATCACCACGACCCGGTGCGCTACCGCAATATCTGGATCCGCCGGCTGGGCGGCTACGACCAGGCAGAGTAGGTGGGGCACGCTTCAGCTTGCCGACGCCCGCTTGCGGGCGGATCTTTCGCAGCTTCTTGCGGTGTTGGCGGCTTGTCCTTCGCCTGTCCTACACTGGGCGAGATTCCAGGTTCAGTAAGGGGCCCCGCAGTAGCCGAAGATCAACCTACATGACATTCAGGTTGAACCAGTTCTCAAAGGCGTCTGGTATTCGCCCAAAACCATTGAACCCATAGATGACGCGCGCCGCCGCTTCTTGTATGCACTGTTTGGCAGTGGCTGGGTCACGCAACGTAGCGATTCGCGCGGTGGCTTGGCTGGAGGAGCGCCACTGTTGAAGGACCTGCGGGTCGTGGAAGATGATCTCTTTGAATGTGTTCGCGATGCTGCGGCGCCGGAACTCGGCAAGCTTGTGCTTTGGAACGTCATCGCGTAAACGCCAAGACCCTTCAGGGCGGTGGACGTCGAGGTTGATCTCCAGAAGGAGTCGCGGAGACAGCGTCGCCATCAGCGAGTCACGGCTTATCATGACAGGCGAATCGCAAAGGGGGAAGGCATGATTTCGGGTCCGCCAAAGCGTCCATTCGGCTAAAGCTGGCGCGGTGACCGCTCGCGCCAGAAACGTCCGGCTGCTCCAAGCGTGCCTCAGGAGCCAGAAGTACTCGAACTTGTCAATGCCAACGGCGTTCATCCCCTCGATCGCAGCGGACATGAACTCATAACTTCGCATCGCATGGATCATGAGAATGGAGATGAGAAAGCCTTTGTGCTCAGCCGACTCAAAGTCACCGAGCTTTGCTGCCTGCAGCAACGCCGAATAATGACCAGTCGTTTCGATTCCTGTGAGAATGTCTTCAAAGTCTAGGTACAGCACTTCAGGATGCTGGTCGACATAGGCCGCCGTCTGTTCATACCTGTCTGGGTACCACCTCTTACAAAACCGCTTGGAAGACTCTGGAGTAATTTCGGCAACGCCCAGATGTGGGTGAAAATGGACATTGTCGACGGTTGTCGGGATGATCTTGTCGGCGCGAAAGTTCAGGGCGTAAACCGATTGCTCACGTGCTCGACCTTTCTGCTCAGCGTCGGAGCAGTACCGACGATAGTATTGCTCGTTCCAGAGTGCGGTCCAGAAGCAAGGGTTGTAGTGATTCCGCCTCGTGAATGCTCCGCGCGCCATTGTGACCGCTCGCCCTCTGGTACGATCATACGGCTTGAAGGGTATTCTTCGAGCCAGCGAGCGCGTCACCAGCAAATCGGGAGCTGACCCACTTCATAGCCGCGCCATCTTCAGCTCTACACGCCTGGTGAGCTTTGCACGCCAAGGCCGCCGCCGAATTGTGATTGAATAGGGACTGGCAGCCTCCGTTGAACCAGAACCCTCCGCGCATCCTCGTGGTACGGCTCGGCGCGATGGGCGACATCGTCCACGCCTTGCCCGCCGTGGCTTCGCTCAAGCAAGGTTTTCCGGGTGCCCACCTCACCTGGGTGATCGAACCGCAGTGGGCCGCGTTGCTCGAAGCCAACCCGTTTGTCGATCGCGTGATTCTGTTGCACCGCCGCGACGCCGCCGGCCTGTTGGCTTCGTGGCGCGAGCTGCGCTCCGCGCCGTTCGACTTCGCCGTGGATTTCCAGGGCCTGCTCAAGTCCGCCGTGGTGGCTGCCGCAGCGCGCCCCGAGCGCATTTTCGGTTGGGACCGCGGCCAACTGCGCGAGGCCGCGGCGGGCGTCTTCTATACGCGCCGCGCTTCGAGTACCGCCGCGCATGTGGTGGATCGCAATCTCGACCTCGCCGCGGCCGCCGGCGCTGCCCACGCAGTTCGCGTTTTCCCGTTGCCGGCCGGCCGGCCCGAAGCGCCCCTGCCCGATGGCGCGTTCGTACTCGCCTCGCCGATGGCCGGCTGGCCCGCCAAGCAGTGGCCGCTTGAAAACTACCTGGCTCTGGCCGGGCTGCTGCTGCGCGAGTTGAGAATTCCGCTGGTGCTCAATGTTCCGGAAATTGAGCGGATGTGCGGGTTGACAGGCGAAAGCGCCTGTCCCACTTTGCCCACATTGTCGCCGGAGCCGCAGGCAGGTGGGGCAGGCGCTTCCGCCTGCCAACCGGCTGCCCCACAGCTTCCCGCGGCGGCCGGACGAACCGGCGTATGGCCGCACGCCTGCGGCTTGCCCGGTTTGATCGACGCCACCCGCCGCGCCGCCGCCGTGGTGGGGGTGGACAGCGGACCCATGCACCTGGCCGCTGCGCTCGGCAAGCCCGGTGTCGCGTTGTTTGGTCCCACCGACCCGGCGCGCAACGGCCCTTATGGCGGTTCGCTCCGCGTGCTGCGCTGGCCGGGCGCCGTGACCAGTTACAAGCGCTTCGACGAAATCGACGAGAGCATGCGCCGGATCACGCCCGAGGAAGTGTTCGAATCCCTGCGCGCCGCGCTCGAAAGCGCGCACGGCGACAGCGGGTGCAGCCACAGATGATTCAATTCCCCAAACCTTACGCCGATGCCGTGGCGCGGCTGCGCGTGCCCTCCGGATTTCTGATCGTGCTGGTCTTCGCCTGGTTGTCCCGGCCGCTGCCGGCGTCGATTGCCTGGGGCGTTCCCATCTCGCTGTTGGGTCTCCTGCTGCGCGGCTGGGCGGCGGGATGTCTCGATAAGAATCGGCAACTCTCCACCGGTGGACCATACGCCCACACACGCAATCCGCTCTACCTGGGCACGCTGCTGGTGGCTGCCGGGCTCGCGATCGCAGCGCGCAGCCCGTGGCTGGCGTTGCTGTTCGCCGCTGTCTTCCTGTTCGTGTATTTGCCCGTCATCCAGCTCGAAGAGCAGCACCTGCGCCACCTGTTTCCGGAATACGCATCCTATGCGGCGCGGGTGGGAGCGCTGTGGCCGCGCCTGACTCCGGATCCCGGGTCAACTCCGGCGGTGTTCCGCTTCCGCTTGTACTTGCAGAACCAGGAGTATCAAGCCGGCGCTGGATTCGTTGTAGGGCTGGCTTATCTGATCTGGCGGCTGCCGCGCTAAGGAGCGGTCGTGGCGCGCGCAGTCGTGCGTGAAGGGTCGAGTCATCTCGACCCTTCTTGAAGATGCTGAGGCAGCCCGGGGGCGAAGAAAAGCCGAGATGACTCTCGGCTCTGCAGGCTGACAGCCCGCGCCACGGGGCATCGAAAAAAGTTGAAACTTCACGGCTTGCGGTGTATCCAATCTCACAAGGGTAGATGGCGCGGGGGTAAGTGGCCCGCCGGGGAATGCTGATCGTGAAATTCTGGCACATGACCGCTCGGAGGGGAGCGGTCATGCGCCAATCTTAGCGGCGCGCCAACGCCACGCCATTACCAGCGCCGAGCCGATCAGAATCAGCGCCGCGCTCAAGCCCACCCAGATTCCAGCCGCGCCCCATCCAAAGCGAAAACACAATAGGTACGCCACCGGCAGGCACACGCCCCAATAACCGGCAAGATGCGCCAGCATGGGCGTGCGCGTATCGCCGAGGCCGCGTAGCGCGCCGGTGGCCACTACCTGCAATCCGTCGAACAATTGGAACAACGCGGCGATGCGCAACAGCACCGCGCCGCCGGCGATCACCGCGGCATCCTGGGTGTAAATGCGGACGATCCAGCGCGGCGCCGCTCCCAGTAACACGCCCGCGCCGCCCATGAACAGCGCGCCCAGCAGAATGGCCGTCCAGCCGCGCGTTGCCGCACCGCGCGCGTCGCCGGCGCCACAGGCCTGCCCCACCCGCACCGCCGCCGCCGAGCTGATGCCCAGCGGCACCATGTAGGTTGTCGATACCACGTTGATGGCGATGCTGTGCGCCGCGAGCGACACTTCATCCAGGTGCGCCGCAAACACGCTCACCAGCCCGAACACGACGCCTTCAAACAGAATCTGGAGCGCCGCCGGCATTCCCAAACCTGCCAGGCGGCGGATGCGTTCAATGGAGGGGCCCCAGGAGATCGCCAGCAGAATCTTGCCGGTGCGCCGCTCATGCCACACGATCGTAGCCAGCAACACCGCGGCCATGTAGCAGCGCGCGATTGTGGTCGACCACCCCGAGCCTTCCAGTCCCATGCGCGGCGCGCCCCAGTGGCCGTACATCAGCAGCCAGTTGCCCACCACGTTGATCGCGTTGGCGCTCACCAACGCGAAGGTCACCGGTTTGACTACGTTGATGGCTTGCAGGTAACGCCGGAAGGCCGCATAGAAAAGCAGCGGCGGCAGGCCCCACGCCAGCGCCTTCAAGAAAGGACCGAACAGCGCCATCACATTGGCATTGGTTCCGGTGGCGCGGAGCAGCGGAATCAGCAGCAGAATCGCCAGCGCCAAAAACGGCGCGAGCGCCAGGCTCAGCCAGACACCGTTGACCAGCGTGCGCCGGCAGTCCACGGCGTCCCGTGCGCCGTGCGCCTGCGCCACCAGCGTATCCATTCCCAAAAGAAAACCGGTGCCACAGATGGCGATGGGATAGAACAGCATCGCGCCCAGGCTGCCGGCTCCCAGCGCGGCCGCGCCCAGGCGGCCGGCCATGATGGTGTCTTCGAGACCCATCGCCATCCAGCCCAGTTCGGCCAGCGCCAGCGGAACCGCCATGCGCAGCATGGGTGCGAACTCGGCACGCAAATGGAGTCGCTGGGCCGCCACGCGTTACGCCTTGGGATGAGCCTTGTCGTACACCCTCATCAGGTCGGTGAGCGAAACTTGCGTGTACTTCTGAGTGGTGGAAAGCCGCGCGTGGCCCAGCAGCTCCTGGATGGCGCGGAGGTCGGCGCCGCCGGCGAGCAAATGCGTGGCATAAGCGTGGCGGAAGGCGTGCGGGTGCACCGACGGATCGCCAGTCAGAACCGTGGCGTATAGTTTGACGATGCCGTGAATGCCGCGGACACCCAGGCGGTGGCCGCGATGGTTGAGAAACACGGCCCGCTCGTCGCGCGCGACCGGCCGCTCGGCGAGATACCGTTCGAGCGCCGCGGCGGCCTGGCCGGGCAGCGGCACCTGGCGCTCCTTCTTGCCCTTGCCGCGCACGCGCATCCATGTCTCTTGCGCCGCGCGGTCGAGATCGTCCAGATTCAGCCCGGCCAGCTCGCTGACCCGCAGGCCGCAGCCATAGAGGACTTCGAGCATGGCGCGGTCGCGCGAAGGGTACGGCCGCTCCAGCTTGCCGGCGGCCACGTCATCGAGCAGCGTGTTCATTTGTTCCGCGGTCATCACTACCGGGAGTTTCTGCGGAGCCTTGGGCAGCCGCAGCAGACGGGCTACATTGATGGCCACCACGCCCTCGCGCTGAAGGAATTGAAACAGGCCGCGCACCGCCGCCACCTTGCGCCGGATGCTGACCGCCTGCAGTTCCTGCCGGTAAAGCCAGAGCATCCACTCGCGCAGCAGCAGCAGGTCGATAGCTTCGGGCGCCGGCGGCTCGGCTTCGGGCGGAGAAAGGAAATCGAGCAGTTGCCGCAAGTCGCTCCGGTAGGCGTCGAGCGTGTGCGGCGACGCTGCCGTGCGCGCCAGTCCCGCCAGGTAGCGTTCGATCTCGTGTTCTAACCGGGAGGACATGGTCTAGTCCGCCGTCCGGCCTCGCGGCGCAGACTTTTTCCGCGCGCGCGCCGTCCTAGTCTTTGAGAATCCGGTTGCTATGATGAAAAACATGAAGCGAGTTTTGTGCCTGTTGCCGCTTGCCGGCGCCTTGGCGTGCGCGGCGGACCTGGCCGGCGTGCATTCCGTATATCTGCTGCCGATGGCGCGCGGCATGGACCAGTATCTGGCCAACCGGCTCGCCAACGAGCATGTTTTCCGCGTCGTCACGGACCCCAAACTGGCCGATGCCATCTTCACCGACCACCTCAGCGAAGGCTTCCAGGCGGAGTTGGAGGACTTCTCGCCGACGCCCAAACCGCCCGAGCCGCCGAAACCAGCCGTTGCGGAGCCCGCAGCCAAAACCGGCGACGAGCCCAAAGCCAAGCCTGACGACGAGGCGGCGCCACCGGAGAAACCGGCCCATTCCAAAGCCAAAGCTGCCGGCGATGAGCCATCGTCGCCGGGCCTGATGGGAAAGACGGAGAACACGCTGAACAATCCCGCCACCAGCTCCGGATTCAGCCGCGCGCGCGGCACGGTGTTCCTGGTTGACGCCAAATCGCGCCAGGTCATCTGGTCCGTATATGACCCGCCCAAGGATTTCGCCGGCAAGGAAATGAATCGCACCGCCTCCGATATTGTAAGCCGCCTCAAGAAGGAGCTGAACCCGAAGAAGTGAGGGAGTGGCAGCGGAACCAGGCTGCCGACGCAATCCGTCAGTTGTTCTGGGTGGCGGAGTAGCTTACGTCATGTCCATCTCGGGGCACGAGGGGTATTTGGTTACTGCCGCCGACTTCACGACCGCGCCAGTCGTTTCCGAAGCCAGTATACGACGACTTGGCAAAACTCCCGAAGTTCGCCAACATCCGATTCTCCGTTCCACTCTCGCAGCCATTTCTTCAGAGTTGTCTGCGACAACTGGCCACGCTTATCAAGCGCAGTCTTGAATGCGTCGAGCGCGGACTTGCGGTTGTTCATTAGGAACTTAAGGTTGAGCTTCAGCACGTCGTTGAGTTCGGCGTCGAAAGCCGGATCGCTCGAAAAGACTGTTCCGTCTCCCGCAAATCGAACAAGATCATCGACCCGGTGCATTGGGTTTGCCGGGTTCCGCGAGAGGTCCCGATCTCCCTTCCGAGTGTCACAGTGCTGATCCCAATGGGCCTTCCCTTCGTTACCCATGCACGCGCCGAGCAGGTTGCCATAGTCAAGCTGCTCGGCTTCGTACCTATCCTGGCTGTGCCAATGCTCGATTTTCATCGAGCCGGGTTCCGGACGAATTCGCGAGAGGCAATAGCAGCAAAGTCCCCGCTGCTCCTTGACGAGGCACCGCCTCAAGGTGTCTTTGTCTTTGTAGCCGTCGTAATTCCCGCCCGGAGCGGAGCGAAATTCGACAAGGCTGGCTGGCTCTTTGCCTTTCACGATGACCCTCATACCTTGGATTCCAGAAAGGTCATCAATGCACGCGCTCGCGTCGCTTCCGGATCGTCTGGACCGAGCTTAGTCTCCACTTCGACCAATAGGCGCCGGGCGCCATCGAAGTCCTCGGCGTCGATGGACCGAAATAGGCGCCCCAGGAGGTCCTCGACGTCGCCATCTCGGGACTTGGTTCCCATCACCTCCTCCAGGATGCGACTGGAATCAATGCCGAACGAACGCGGTGGCGAAGTGGTCACTTCTCCGTCTAATAACAGGATCTCCCCGGGCTGAGCCTCGCCTACCAACTGTGGCGAATGCGTTGTGGTAATGAACTGGAGGGATGGGAATGTGGTTTTTAGGTCATGGATCATGCGACGCTGCCATTTTGGATGAAGGTGCAGGTCCAACTCGTCGACCATGACGACGCCGGGGGTTTCCTGTAGCGCGGCGTCGGCCAGATGCGGGTTCAGAATCGCGGCTCGCGATGCCAGGTCGCCCACCAGCGTGAGCATGACGCGCTGTCCGTCGCTCAGGTTCTTTAGAAGCTGAGGTCTTTCGTCTAGTAAGACGACTAGATCATCGTATCGGCCGTCATAATCAAGAGAGGCGGCCCCTTCGACGCACCTTATGATGGCACTCTTTACCACTCTCAGCGCAACGGTATCTTGCTTTGACGGCAGAGGAGCTGTCGTCTGATCTCGAATCCAATTCAGGAGTGCCCTTTCCTGAATTGTCGAGTTAAGGCAGTCTCGGTAGCCATCGAGTCGCGATGGCTTACGCCTTGTCCTGTCACCCGCAGATTTACTGGCGTAATGGACTTTTTCAACCCACCGTCGCTCCGTGCCGTAGGTGCAGATGAGCGGAAGCGTGATGTCCTCTCCGGTCATCACGCGCCGCTCGGCTTCACTTGCAGCCTCGCTGATGGCTTTGGCGCTCACGGTCGTCGTCCGGCCGCCCTGATGTTGCAGTTCTCTGGTCCAGCTAATGCGCTGACCCATGACGACGCCACTACATTCGATCCGCGAGGGGAACTGCTTCTCAAACGTGTAACTATCCAAGTGTTGGTGTGCGGCAAGGCGCACCTCGTCGGCATCAATGCCGAGGCTTTTTTCGATTCCCCGAAGGCCGAGGAACCAACTGCCGACTGCCACGGCAAGCGCGTCGATCACGGATGTCTTCCCAGTCGCGTTGTCCCCGACGAGCAGATTGAAGTGTGGGTCGAAATTGAATGTGCGGTGGGCAAAACCGTTAAAATTCTCGATTGTAAGATGGTCAATCCGCATTTGTGAGCCTCATCTGTGCCGATCATAGCTTAGCGGATTTGTGCCGCGCGCAGCCAGTGCAGCTTGGCAGCCGAGATGGTGCCCAGAAAACCTGGGTTCTCCTCCTCCGCGCCGCATCACCGCCCCTAGCCCGCCGCCAGCCTATATCCCACCCACGGTTCGGTCAAAATGATCGTCGGCTTTGCCGGGTTGGCTTCGATTTTCTTGCGCAATTGGTTGATGAAAACGCGCAGGTATTCGGGCTCGTCGCCGTAATCCGGGCCCCACACGGCTTGCAGCAGCTCGCGGTGCGTTACCGGGCGGCCGGCGTGCGTCACCAGGCAGCGGAGCAGCTCGAATTCCTTCGGCGTCAGGCGCACGTCGCGGCCTTGCGCGCGCACGCGGCGAAGCTCGAAATCGACTTCCAGGCCGGCGGTTTCGAAACTGCGCGGACCGCCCTCGGGGCCGGTGGGGGAACGGCGCAACGCAGCGCGAATGCGCGCCAGCAGCTCTTCAATGCCGAATGGCTTGGTGACGTAATCGTCGGCGCCGGCATCGAGCGCCGCTACCTTGTCCTTCTCCGAGTTGCGCACTGTCAGCACGATCACCGGCACGTCGGAAGCGGCGCGCAGCGCGCGGCAGGTTTCCAGGCCGCCCATGCCGGGCATGTTCATATCCAGCAGCACCAGACTGGGCGCTTCACGGGCGAACATCTCCAGCGCGTCCTCGCCGGTGCGCGCTTCGAGCACCTCATAGCTGTGCCCCACCAGCGTGGCCTTCATCACGCGGCGGATCTGCGGATCGTCATCCACCACCAGAACTTTTCCGGCGCTCAATTGTCTTTGCCTCCCGCCGCGGCCGCCAGCGTAAAGTAAAACACCGAACCCTGGCGCCGCTCGCTCTCCACCCAGATCCGTTCGCCGTGCGCCTCCACGATTCCCTTGGCGATGGCGAGTCCCATGCCCGTTCCCTTGGTTTTGAAACGCTGCTCGCGGCCGCGATAGAAGCGGTCGAAGATCAGCGCGCGCTCATGCTCTTCGATGCCCGGGCCGCGGTCGGCGACGCCGATCACGATCTTTCCGCTCTTTCGCTCCGCCGAGACGGTGATGGGCGTGTCCTCGGGCGTGTACTTGAGGGCGTTTTCCAGAAACTGCTTTACCACCTGCTGCGCCAGCTCGGGATCGGCTTCGGCCGCGGGCAGATCGGCCGCCGCGTGGATGGCGATGGGGCGGCCCTTGCGCAGCGCCTCCACTTCGGCCAGCGCGCCGGTGACGATCTGCTCCACCGGCACCTCCCGCTTCTCCAGGTGCAGCTTGCCGGCTTCGATGCGCGCCATCGCCACCACTTCCGCGGCGAGTTGATTCAGGCGGTCGGCTTCCTCGTTGATGATGGTCAGCAACTCGCGGTCCGCAGCCGCGGCTTCGCCCAGCAGGCTAGTGACGGCGGCTTTGATGGAGGTCAGCGGCGTCTTGATATCGTGGGCGAGCGAATCGAGCAGCGCCGATTTCAGCAGCTCGCTCTGGCGCGCGGCTTCGGTGTGGCTGGCTTCCTCCATGGCGCGCGCCTTTTCGACGGTGATGGCGGCCAGGTCCGCGATGGCCCGCACCATCTGCGCGGAAGGCAGCGGCGCCACCAGGCCCAGGCTGCCGAGGCTCCGCATGCCCAGGCGGACGGGGCTGGCCACCCAGTCGCCGGTCGCCTCGCCCGAGGCGTGCTCGATCTCCGCCGCAACTCTCAGGTCGTGGTCCGTCACCGGCTGGCTCTCCGGGCCGGTGCGGAAGATCTCGTCCGTCTCCCGATAAAAGAAGGCCGCTCCCCGGCAGCCAAATTCCTGCACCACCCGGTTGAGAAATTCGCGGATGGTCTTGCGCTGGTTGCCGGTCAACGCCAACGACCGCACCAGCGCATACAGCCGTTCGCTCTCCAGACGCCGCGCTTCCGCCTCCGCCGTGCGGCGCCGGGCCCGCGCCGAAAGCTGACTGGCGGTGGTCGCCGTCACCAGGAACGCCAGAAACGCCACCAGGTTTTCGGGATCCTGAATGGTGAGCTTGCCGACCGGCGGCAGGAAGTAGAAGTTGAATCCGAGCACCGCCAGCACGGACGCCAGCGTGGCCTCCGCCAGTCCCCACCAGGTCGAGATTCCCAGGATGGCCAGCAGCAGCGTCAGCGCCACCGTGGTGTTGTTGACCGGCGTCAGCCGGTAAACCGCGATGATGGCCGCCACCAGCGCCAGCGAGGCCGCGAATCGCAGCGCCTTCATGACCGCCCGAACAGCCGGTTGAAGTACTCGCGCGTGCGGCGGCGGATTTCCCGCAGCGTGACGTCCAGGCGCTGCTGGTGCAGATGCTCCGGCGTCCAGCGTTTCACCAGGTTTGCCAGCACTTCCATTTGCGCCTGCGAAGTGGGCAGGCTGCCCTCGGCGTGGCCGCGCGAAATCCGCTGCCCGTGGTCGATCCCGCGGTAGAACGTGGCGGCCTCCAGCAGGAAGCCGGCGTCCTCGCGGTCCAGGTGCCCCATCTTCTCGTTCACGTCAATGCGCTCCGGCGTGTTCAGCACCTTATAGAAGATGCCGGCGGCGCGCAGGCGCAGGTACATCAGCGCGAAATCGATATCGTAGAACCCGCCCCTGCCGGCCTTCAGCGGATTGCGCGGCCCCTGCTCCCGTTCCAGGCGCGCGCGCATCTCGGCCAGCTCCTTGCGCGACCGCATGCTCTGGCCGTAGCGCCGCCAGTCGACCTGTTGCAGCTCGTTCAAGAACTCGGTGGCGCGCTCGATGTTTCCCGCCACGGCGCGCGATTTCATGTAGGCGATGCCCTCCCAGGCCTCGGCGTGGCCCTCGAAATACGCCTTGTAAGCGCCTTCCGATTGCACCAGGTCGCCTTCGCGGCCGTTGGGCCGCAGGCGCGTATCGATGGCGAACATCACGCCCTCGCCCGTGTAGGCGCTCAAGATCTGCACCATGCGCTCGGCTACGTCCGTCCAGAAGGCGTGTTCCGCGGAGTCCTGATCGGGAATCGCGAAGACCAGATCGGCGTCCGATCCCAGGTCGAATTCGCGCATGCCCAGGCGGCCGAGCGCGATCACCATCATCTGGTTGGAAGGATCGTAGGCGTGGTTCGCCGGCGGCGGGGCATCCCCCACCGCGATCTGGTATGCGGCTGCGATCACGCTATCCGCCAGCAGCGAAGTCTTGCCCAGGGTCGCGAAAATGGGCGGAGCTTCGAGCAGGCTTTCGGTTTGGATGCGCAGCATCTGCCGCCGGTAATAGCGGCGCAGCGAGCCGCCGTCGGTCAGCGCGCTGCCTTCCAGCCGGAGTGGTTCGCCGATTTCCTCCATCAGCTCCGGGTAGCGCAGCAACTCGTCGGCGAAATGGCCGCTGTGCTCGAACACATCGAGCACGCCGGCCGCCAGGCGCGCGTCGCCGTCCAGGCGCTCCAGGATCTCCGGTTGCGCAAACGCTTTCTCGAGGAAATGTTCGAAGCGCTCCCGCCCGCGATGCAAGCCGGCCGTGGCCACAGCGCCTGCGAGTCCTGGCGCCCGCTGATCCAAAAAGCGCGTCAGGTTAGTCGCTACCGGCGCCGCTTCCGGCTCCTCTTCGAGCGCCGGTTCGAAGCCGGGCGTGTAGTACAGCGGCTTCTGCGCGTGAATCACGCGCTCGTAAATCTCGCGCACCGCGGCCAGGTGTTCGTCCAGGCTCCGCGCCAGGGAATCGGCGTCGAGCGCCTCTCCCGTCGCCGCCGGCGGCATCTTGCGCGCCAGCAGGCCCAACGCCTCCGGATCGACCGGAAGCGTGTGCGTCTGCCGGTCGTCTTCCAGTTGCAGACGGTGCTCCAGGTAGCGCAGGAATTGGTAAGCCGACGCGAGGCGCGCATATTCGGCTCCCGAGAGCAGCCCTTTGTCGCGCAACCGGAACAGCGCGAACATGGTGCCGCCGTGCCGCACCCACGTCTCGCGGCCGCCGTGCAGCCGCTGCAGGCACTGCACCAGGAACTCGATGTCGCGAATGCCGCCGGACGTAAGCTTGATGTTGATGCCGCCCACGCGCCGCCGCGCGGCCATCTTTTCGCTGATCCGTTGCCGCGTCTCGGATACCGCTTCCACCGCCCGGAAATCGAGCGAGGTCTGGTAAATCAACGGCTCCACGAACTCCAGCAGCGCCGCGCCCGGCTCCGGCTCGCCTGCCGCCACGCGCGCCTTGATCAGCATCTGCTTCTCCCAGTCGCGCGCCCGCCCGCCGTAGTAATTTCGCGCGCCCTCGCCGGAAATCGCCACCTCGCCCAGCGTCCCGTCCGGGCGCAGCCGCAAATCCACGCGGTAACATTGGCCTTCGGCGGTGTAAGTGGATAGTAACTGCGTGTATTGGTTGGCGACCTTCTTATAAAACTCTTTGTTAGTGACGACCTCCGGTCCGTCGGTTTGGCCATTGCCGCCGTAAACGAACATCAGGTCGATATCGGAGCTGTAATTGAGCTCTTGCCCGCCCAGCTTGCCGAGCGCAATTACCGAGAATCCACAGGGGCTGCCATCGGCCAGGCGCGGCTCGCCGTGGCGCGCGACGAAGTCGTCGCGGAGGTGCCGGTACGCCACGCTCAGAATCGCGTCGGCCACGCTCGAGAGCTCCTCGGTAATCTCCGCCAGGCCGGCCACTCCCAGCACGTCGCGCAGTGCGATCCGCAGCAACTGGCGACGCCGAAACCGCGCCAATTCGACTCCGGAAGGCACGCCGCCGTGGCCCGCGCCGAGAAAATCGTACAGCCGCTCCTCGTATTGTTCCACCGACAGCACCCGGTAAAAATTACCGGAGCTGGCAACCTGCAGGATCTGCTCCGGGTTCTTGAGGACGGCATCGGAAAGAAACGCGCTGTACGCGAATATATTGGCCGCCGACTGCAGGGCCGCCGGCGAGCTGGTGATGCGGTCGAAGGCGGAAGGGGAAGCCTGCCCCAACCGCTCCAGGTAGCGCGCCGCCGCCTGCGGGTCCGGCACCGAAGCCAGCAGCAGCCGGATACGCGCCGCCACGCGCTCGGGAACGCGATCGAGCAAAGTCAGCATCGGTTAGGCATGCTGGGCCACTGGCGTAATTATATCGCCCGTCGCCACCGCGCCCGCCTCCACCACGCTGGTATAGAACCCGCTCCTGCCCCAGCGCGGCGAGCCGCTGTCGCCGGCCTTGACGCGCGCATCATACAGATCGCCTTTGAGCGATTCGCCATAAACATCCAGTTGGCCGCAGGGAACGCGCACCTGGGTGATCTCGATAATCGCGCCCCCCGCGCGCAGGCGATCGCCGATGCGCAGGCCGCGCACATCCAGGCCGCGCATGGTCAGGTTCTCCCCCAATGCGCCGTAGAAGACCGGATAGCCGCGAGCGGCCAACTCATCCACCACCTCCGCGGCGATCACCAGAACGGCCTTGCGCGGGCCGCCGTGGATCTGCGGGTGTGCCTGCGCATCGCCTTCGAGCCCAATGGCGCCGATCCGCCCCTGCGCAATCGGCCGCTTCGGCAGGCCTCCCTGGGAAACGTTGATCTGGATGATGGTGCCTTGCATCGGAACGCGGCGGCTCACTGCCCCGCGCCACCATTCTAAGCTGTTACCGCCGGCCTCCGCAGCGTCTCACCACCCGCCACGCCCGCGGCCCGGCGGCAATTTGCCGGTCGCAGGTGTCGAGAGAAGGCTCAACATGTCCGAAACAACACCACTTCTATATCGGTGAGTTGCGCTAAATCGATCCGTTTGTTTTGGCTTACCATATCGTACGAATCGTAACCAAAGCTCTTCATATACTGCACCAAATCGCCGATGGCGAAGCCGAGCTTTTCGACCTCCCACGGCTTGATCTCGCATACTATGACGGGTCTGTGGCTCTCTCCTGCCAGGAAGCGTTCCAGTCCTCTTAGCACCGGAAACTCAAATCCTTCGACATCGATCTTAATGAGTTTAATTCGTTCTGGCGACGATACGTTACTTCGAATATAGTCGTCCAGCCGTTTGACCGGCACATTTTCTGTGACGCCGCATTTCTTTCCTGGAACCAGAGTTGCGTTGCGCGACTCTCCCTGTGGGTCATACGATATAGGCAGAACGCCCTCTTGATCGCCAATCGCGACATTGTTGAACACAAAATGGAATTGCGGGTTCAATGCGCTCAAGACCTGCAGCCGGTCGAAGCACATTCTTAATGGTTCGAAGCCATGAACCGCGCCTGCCGTTCCGACATAGGACGCCGCAACGGCCGACACATACCCTACGTTCGCACCCACATCCAGGACAATGTCGCCGGAGGATAGGTGTTTCTTGAAGCAGTCACATAGGATAAGGTCGTAGGACCCCGTGAACATCGCACGCTGGTCTTCGTCCGCCAGAAACGGCTGCCATTGAAACTCGAATCGGACCGCGCCGTTAATCAGCTTGACCACGGAACCTTCCGGGACCTTCGTCAGTCTTCGCCGGAGGCGGCCAACCGCTTTTCTCGCAAGCAGGCCGGGGTGTTCTAACAGGGAACTTAAACTCTGCATTCTGACGCCGCTCCCAGGGGCCAGACTATAACTTACTATGGAACGGCTCACCGGCTCAATTCAGTTGAGCGGATCCCTGACCGGTCTCCGATGGCTGCGGCTCCGAAACAGGTCGTGCATCATGCTCTGTCTCGGCAACCCACCAAACAAAGCCACGGATGAACACAGATCAACACGGATAAGAAGGAATCTTGTTTTGACTCTTGTTTTCTTATCTGTGTTGATCCGTGTTCATCCGTGGCTCAAAATCGCTGACGCCTAAACGTCGTAGTACAGCGCGAATTCGTACGGGTGCGGGCGCAACCGTACGGCTTCGGCTTCGTTCTTGCGCTTGTAGTCGATATACGTCTGGAGCAGCTCTTCGCTGAATACGTCCCCGCGCAGCAGAAACGCGTGATCCTCTTCCAGGCAGTCCAGCGCCTCGTCCAGCGATCCCGGCATCGACGGCACCGCCTTCATCTCCTCCGGCGACAGGTCGTAGATGTCCTTGTCCAACGGCTCGCCCGGGTTCAGTTTGTTCAAGACCCCGTCCAGCCCCGCCATCAGCATCGCTGCGAACGCCAGGTACGGGTTCGCCGCTGTGTCCGGCGGCCGGAATTCCACCCGCTTCGCCTTCGGATTCGCCGAGTACATCGGGATCC